>Ga0255429_1097_pt1 | contig 19014 bp, 20 predicted proteins | sample ANMaggSeSYBR02H9_FD_182636 | JGI IMG/M metagenome (GOLD analysis project Ga0255429, IMG submission 182636) | Sediment cell enrichment communities from methane seep in Santa Monica Basin, California, United Staets - ANME aggregate JGI... | ecosystem: Environmental > Aquatic > Marine > Cold seeps >... | reverse complement strand
GTTATCTCTTCATCAGCAATTAACAGTTATAAATTGATTATTAACTATTATTATTGGCTTTTTGGGCATAAATAGTGTCTGAACGAAAAGTCTGGTTTTTGGTAGGTTGGGTTGAGCGTAATCAGTTATGTTGGGTTTCGTACCTCAACCCAACCTACGAATATCGAGCAATTACCAAAATATGGTTTCAGTGAGCAAAACCCAACAAATCATGTGGCAGGGGTTTTCGGTCAGGCACTAAATATAAAAACATAAAACAAATAATCAGTAATCAATTGTTAATAACTAATTGTTAATTAAGGATAAAAATATGTCGCAATACTTATGGGTAAAGGCCAGCCCTCGCCGCTTCTGCAATGACCAGTTGATATTTAGGGATCATATGCAGGGCGGTGTCCAAATAAATGGACAGTGTCCATGCCGAGACTTTACCACAAACTATTCAACATGTCTGTTAATACAGCAGGTTATCGTTTAATGACTCTATTTTTTCTTTTCTATGAGCAACCCTGCACCGGAAAGCTGCAAAGGGGTTTCAGTACAAAGTGTCCAAAGAAATGGACAGTGTCCAAGACTGGTCAATGTGTAAGTCCTGGAGGATAATAACGTTTGATAGTTACAGCAATAACAATGGGTTGGAAAATCTGATCGACCATGGTTTCTATGGTTTTTGGGTGTTTCGGCGCCTTCAATGACAAGGGAAAGGGATGGCGTTACTACCGGAGCAGGAGGGCTCATAATCTTTAATTAACTGGCAATACAACAGGTTATCGCTTTAGTCCTGATTTGGCTTTTTTCCGGCATACTTTTTGCTGTATAAATATTCCTGTCTATCTGTACTGATCATTGAGTTATAGATTTTCAAATAATTAATCTCACAAGGCCGGAAGAAGAAATTCGAGCAATGCATACTTATTTGGTACTTCGTAGAGGGAGTTCTTTGCTCAATGTTTTCTTAGAGTTAAAATTTTCGCCTTCCCTGTCTGCGTGCAACGCACAGGCAGGCTTGAACTTGAACAAAATTGAGCATTTTTCAAAGGTCTCAGAGGGTTTCGACTGATAACGCCGTGAACTTATTTGTAAAGATTTACACCATATATTGAACCGGGGAAAACCTATGGCTCACAAGCTACTGATCGTCGATGATGAGGAGAATATGTGTGTGCTTTTGAAACGTGTGTTAGGCAAAGCGGGTTACGAAGTTGAGTGTGCGGGGTCAGGGGAAAAGGCTCTGCAACTCGCAGGGGAAATCCCCTTTGAGCTTGCCGTGGTCGATGTTTGCATGCCGGAGATGGATGGAATAGAGGTGCTGTCAAGGCTCAAGGCCATTGATAAAAAATTGCCGGTAATAATGACATCGGCCTTTCCGTCATCGGAAAAGATAGAAAGGGCCAGGAGCTTCGGATGTTCAGACTATCTGTCGAAACCGGTCGATATGAAACACCTGAAGGAGCTTATCAGGAAAAGACTTCAGGAATCGTCGAATTTGTAGAGTAGGGGAACAATTGCATGATGATTCAGCAAATTAGAATTTGACCACTTGATGAGATCTGAACTTTGGCAAGATTAATAGTCGATGAGTTAACCGACAAGAGAAACCGAAAACAGGGGGACGGGTTGATGATGGGGTACTGACTTGGTCTATCATCTTCTATCCGTCAAATGTGGATATCAACTTTAGTTCGTGTCGCAGCATCGAAGTATGCTGCACCGGAAGTAGTTAAGGAGGAAAAATGTTTCTTAAGAACAAAGGAGTCCAGCTTGTTTTTGCAATATGCCTTGGTATTATTGTCCTGTTGTTACCAAGACCTGAGGGAACAAAATTTACAATAACCGGCGATGAGCGTGACACAGCGTTTCAATCCATTAGTCAACACTTTACAAATATTTCTACGGAACGGGACATTGCCAAGGGAGTTATTAAAGTAGAGGCAATAAATCCTGCAGGCCCGGAGTGTTCAGCGGATTTCATAGAGAAAAGAGTTGCTGAACTGAACCTATCAGAAATTGAGGTCAATTATGAGGATGGTCTTTCTCCAAGGGCACACAGGTTTCTCGCGGTCCTTGTATTACTGATCTTTCTCTTTGTGGCGGAACCGATCCCGCTTGAGATTACGGCCATCTGTATTGCGGTTTTTCTTGTAATCATGCAGGTTGCGACTGTCAAGGAGGCATGGGCGCCTTATATGCACCCCGTAGTCGTCTTTATTATGTGCTGCCTGATCTTCGCCATCTCTCTGGATAAGGCGGGGATTACAGTGCGGCTTGGAAAATTCATTGTCAAGAAGGCGGGGACGAGCGTTACCAAGTTTACGTTTATCATCGCCATGGGCCTCGGCATATCTTCCGCTTTCATGCATGACGCCGCAGCCTGTGCCATAGGAATCGTGACGATGCTCCCCCTGATGAAGGCGGCAGGCATTGAACCTCACAGCAAGACTGCAAAATTTATGATGCTTTCACTCCCCTTTGCCTGCTCCTGCGGGGGCATGGGATCCCTTGTCGGCGGAGGTCGCTGCATGGTTGCCGCAGCTTTCCTTAAGGAATTCACGGGACTGGAGATCACCTTTTTTGACTGGATCATGTATTGCTTTCCAGCGGCCCTGCTTTGCGTCCCTGTAGCAGTCTTGATTGTCTATTTTGTGTACCGGCCCAATCCAAAGTACAAGCTGCCCCAGTTCGACGAAGATAGCGGCCCCTTGACCACGCTGGAGAAAAAGACCCTTATTATCATCGGCATATCATTCGCCTTCTGGCTGACAAAGGGGTTTCACGGCATACACTACTCGGTGACCGGAATGTTGGGCGTTGCCGCTCTCATCCTCACTGGTGTCCTGAAATGGGAGGATATTCATAAGGATCTCGAGTGGGGGACCGCGCTCTTTATTTTTGGCGGAGGCATCTCACTCGGCCTGGCCATGGGCTATTCCGGGGCTGCCACCTATTTTGCCAGCCTCTTCTTTCCATATATTCAAGGGGGTGGCTGGCTGCTCCTCTTTGCCGGCGTAGGGATATTTGGCGCGCTTGTGACAAATGCGATGGCCAATGTTGCCGCCGCGGCCCTTATTTTGCCCATAGTTATTCCGATGGCGGAATTGGAGGGGGTAGATCATACGGTACTCGCTCTCTGTCTCGGAACAGCGACATCCTTTGCCATGCTTCTTGTTATCGGTTGCCCGCCCAATGCCATTGCTTACAGCTACAGGCAATTCAAGGCGGTTGACCTCACAAGGGTCGGCCTTGTTGCCACTCCTATCCTGCTCGCTATTTTGATAGCTGTGGCGGCAGTCTGGTGGAAAATCCTGGGGCTGGTCTAAAAATTGATTTGATCGGTTCTGTTATATTCAATTGATATTGAATATATTAGTTATCTATGGTATAAAATGTGAAATAAAAGAAGTGAAGTAGAATTATTGCTGACAGGTGGCTCCTTTGGCCTCCATCCCCCTTGCGGACCGTTTGGTCCTCAGGGGGTGGATGGGGGGGCAGAAAATTGAAAAAGAGTTGAGCGAAAATTATTGCCTCGACCTGTCAAAATAGATAGTATAATTTATTAATGGTTAACCCTTTTGCAAAGACAAAGGAGAGAGAGTACCATGATTAAAATACCAACTAAAGTGCTGGTAGTCGATGATGAGAAAGATTTCGTGGAAATGCTTTCCCTGAGGTTAAAAGAGATGGGAGAGCAAGTTGACGCTGTTTATAACGGTCAGGATTGTCTCAATAAATTGGAAGGAAATGAGATTGATGTGGTCATTTTGGACATTAAAATGCCAGGCATGGACGGCATAGAGACATTAAAGGAGATCAAGAAAAGGTCCCCTATGGTTGAAGTCATCATGCTTACAGGACATGGCAGTGCGGAAAGCGCTGTTGAGGGGATGAAACTCGGCGCCTTTGACTATCTCTTGAAGCCTGCGGATATAGATAGCCTGACGGAGAAAGTCAATGGAGCGAGAAAGAGAAAGGAAGAGCATGAAGAGCGGATCAGACAGGCAGAAGTCCGGTTGCTTCTGAGAAAAGTCGGAGAAGTATAGAGATACTCTCTTTTCCCCCAAGCTGCTTACCAGAATCATTACATATCTTCTTTCCCCTGGCGGGGGTCAGTGGAGGATGCTTCAAATATGACGACCATGAGCAACATAAACCTTATTCTTGTTGACGATGAGGCCGATTTTCGGCAGACCCTTGCCAAGCGTCTGGCATGGAGGGGCATAGTCCCGAAAGAGGCTGGAAGCGGGGAGGAGTGTTTGGCGATCCTTGCGAAGGAACCTGCGGACGTGGTGATTCTGGATGTCAAAATGCCCGGCATGAACGGGATAGAAGTCCTTGGTCATATCAGAAAAGAATATCCCGATACAGAGGTTATACTCCTGACCGGGCATGCAAGTACCCAGGACGGCGTTGAAGGCATTAAGTCAGGGGCATTTGATTATCTGAATAAACCCGTAGAGCTCGAACATCTTCTTGGGAAGATAAAACAGGCCTACGAAAAGATCAGGCAAGACGAAAAGATCAGAGTGAGTGAAGAAAAACTCAGAGAGGCAAAATTCAGGGCCCAGATGGGGCAGCAGATGATAGCCGCTGAAAGGCTCGCTTCTTTGGGAACATTGGCGGCAGGAGTTGCGCATGAAATCAATAACCCCCTGGCGATCATGACTGAAGCGGTCGGCTGGATGAATCTGATTCTGAAAAAAGAAGAAACGGCTCATATGCCTCGAAAGCAGGATTTTGAGCTGGCCCTGCGGAAAATACAAAACAGCATTGAAAGAGCAAGAAGAATCACGCATCAGCTTCTTGGGGCTGCAAGAAAAGATGATTCGGTCCTGGCAGAGGTGGATCTCAAGAGACTGGTCGAAGAAGCCATTGAACTGGTAAGCAGGGAAGCAAAAAACAAAGACCTTAAAATTGTGCGGGAAATGGATCCTTCTGCAGGCATTATTTTCAGCTATCTTTACCAGTTGAGACAGGTTATGATTAATCTTTTGACCAATGCCATTCATGCTACCGGGTCTGGTGGCAAGATTACCGTAATCCTTGAGGGTATGGATGATAGCATAAGGCTGATAGTGCGGGACACTGGCAAAGGCATCCCCAAAGAGCATATAGAAACGATATTTGAGCCATTTTTTACTACCAAATCTCCGGGTGAAGGTACTGGTCTTGGCCTCTTTGTGACTCGCGGCATTGTTGAAAAACTCGGAGGAACCATAGAAGCGGAAAGCCGGCTCGACGAGGGGGCAAGCTTTTATGTCGTTTTGCCCAGACAGCACCCCCATTACAAATAAACCTAAATTGAGCGATTTTTTGCGAAGAAATGTGCTAAGAGCTTGATGTACAAGAGATTGGTGCAGATCGAGTAAAAAATCGCTCAATTTAGGATAAAGGAAAAAGAGTGTTGGCGAAGATTTTGGTGGTAAATGATGAGGAGCACATGCTCAAGCTCTTCAGTCGGTTCTGCAAGCGGATACCGGAATATCTGCTTATATCCGTCATCGCATTCTTTTTGCTGATTCTTGAGCCCACCGCCCTTGAGGGGGCCAAACAGAGCGTCTATATGGATAATGACGCCCACTTTGCTATTGTGATTCCCACGGGCTTTGAAAAGATGCCGGAAAATCGGCTTCCCGCTGGTTTTCCTGATCATCCGGGATATCGGAAGTGGTACGAAGACGCTATAAAACAGTATGATACGACCTTTGTCTGCCGGGATCGTGAGAATGAGACAGGCAGGGGAGATAATAGATTTGTATTCATAGGTATCAAGACTCACAAGCATGAGAAAAAACGCCTCAAGGTCTTCACGGATTATCTTACGATAGATGAATTCTTTAGTCGGAAACAGATTAAGCAATTCAGCAATCTCATAAAAAAAAGACTTGTCGAAAAAGGGGCCAAGGATGTCGTCAAGGAATTCTCGGTTTTGTATAAAGACCAAAACAGCTTTGGTTTTGCTTGCAGCTACAGGCTCCCGGAGGGAGTCAAGGCAAAGGAATTCCACAGGGTCTTTTTGGGACGAACCTGCCTGGTCTATCTTGACCTTCATCTGTATGCCGCGGGTGATTCCGCCCCATACATAGAGACCTTTCGAGAGGTGGCCGGTTCTCTGGAGTTTGAACAGGGTTTTGAGGCAAAAGACCCATACATTAATTCCTGTATAAAGAAAGTCGGCTCATATGAGCTATTTGGAATCAGCCTCTCTGAACTCGGAGGGTCGCTGCTACATACTCTATTGATCATATTTATTTTCAACCTGGCGCTTGACTATTTTATCAAACCTAAAAAGAGACGTTACAAAGTAGAATTTATTCTAAGAAACAAGAAAAAAGTGAGGATTGCAACAGTCCCGGCAGGGATATTGATGTATCTGCTTTGCAGTTATTGCTGAAACCAATAACTACATGGTCATCTCCCCTTTGCATAAATTATTCTATACCGCCAGGAAATCGTTCCGAATGGCTGTCTTGTGCTTGAAAGGTCAACGTATTCGACTATATCCCTTGCCTGTCCAGGAGGAACATCAAGCCAGATGACCTTGTCCAGTTGCTCGATGATATTGCCGTCTGCATAGTCGAGGAGAATTATCTCCAACGCCATTTCCGTGAGAGTAAGCTCTGTCGATTTGTTTATGACTCTTCCCGCTATTCTATGGGAGAACGCGCATGGGGGCAAGAGTCTGAAGCCAACCAACTCGATTTCAGTGATCGATATTCTATGCTCTCTGCCAAAAGGCAAAAGGGAACTCGTTCCCCTGAAGAATATTGCCAGTACAATCAGAAAGAGGATAAGTATAATCCATCCTAAGCTCATCTTACTATGTCCTCGCCCGCTGCTGCGTTGAAAAACTACACGATCGCTACGACACGCGCTGGTCCGGCACTTCCCCCCTTGATCTTCATTGGAAAACACGACACCTTGAATCCATGTGCCGGTAGTTGCCCCAGATTAACCAATCGTTCTATCTGCGCGTACTGAAAATCCGCCTGATGTGCAGCCCAGAATATCCCGGCCCCACCCCTGTCCAGGACTTCTCTCGCTTGTCGATCCATGGGTAACTATGACCAATTTTATGGGATTTCCACCAATTCCAAGGTCTCGGATTTATCTTGGCACGAGGATGCCATGGTTAGGCCATCGCTCTGCTAAAAAAGATTTGTTGTTGATACCGCCTATCAAAAAATGTCTCACGGATGCTTTGTTTTCAAGGTACTCTGTCAACAATGAAGCTCACCTCTCATAGACCATTTGAAAATACTTTTTGCAAATATTCTGACTCTGAAAGATGCCGAGGACTAACCATTAATCTGTCTAACGGTGGTTCTCCTTCTTCATATTTTTTTATTGTGTCTTCGTATGCTTGCCAGTTCATATTTCCCAATGTAACTAATTTCCCAAGATTTTTATTTGTAGCATCCTTAAATGACTTGTATACTAATTCGGAACAATAAATTTTCGTATCATCTAATTCATATTTCACATCATATGGCCTTCCCATATATTTTTCGGTAGCATTTATAAAATCAGGAATAGTTGATTGCCATTTTTTTTTCAGGCGGAACACTGCGAATTCATTTAACCTGCCTCTAATAATCCATTTAAATAACGGTGTATCATGAACGTCTATTATCGCTTCACGTACATACCAAGAATCATTTTTTTTGATGAGAATTCCCACATGGGAATATGGTGATTTTGTTACACCTTCTATTGCCTCAACCAAATCCATTTTGGGCAAGGACTGAAATATTATATCCGCTTCTTCCGGGATATATTTTTTGTACCAATAAAATGGTATTGCATATTGATAAATAAAAATACCAAAGAGCAAAATTAGTAATATTGTTAGTCTGAGTTTTTCATGTTTTGTCTTTGGATATATATTCATACTATGGACTGCACTGGCGCACCGGCAAGGATAACTTGATGCAAAAGCAAACAAAATATGGCTAAAAAACGAAGAAAGATCAATAAACAACAAAAATTGTAGAAACCAAAAAACGGCCAGGCTTTTTCAGTCAGACCTCATCCTTTTGTTATGCCATAGATTGCTTATTTTATAGGATTTTATTTCGTATCTTCTCAGCTTCAGCCTTATCGATATTCCTGTTGAGCTTTCTCAGTTCATTCCATAAGGTCGAATATGACCATTTTTTTCCTGTTCTGGTTTTGAACCCGCTCTCATTCAATAAATTGGCAATCTTCTTTTTGGGAACCCATTGTTTTAGATGATGTTGCGCAACCTCTATGGCTTTTTCAAACTGGTCTTTGAATTCATCCTTAATAGAAGGTTTTATCGGCGCTATTTCATCGGCTACCCTATGTTCAACTTTAGTTTCATAAGATTCAACGATATTTGCCGCTTCACTCTTTTTGGCTCTATGAGCCATTTCTTCATAAATGGGACACTTTGGCTCACAAGGTGCTTTGAACCGGTTTTTTTCGCATCTGCAATTAAAAGAAACATCAGACTTATAAATATACTTGATGTTGCACTTCGTACTATGCCGTATTCGCGATTTGGAGCTGGACGATATGACTGATAGCAAGCCAATACAGTATTCAATCATCCATTCCCGACATTCATCTGAAGATAGTCCTATATATTTGAACCAGGCAGCTATGTACTGAGTTATGTCCTGACGTGAAGGGATGTTATCTTCATTAGTGAATCGTTCCAAGGTGAGCCCGTTTGCTACTAAATCCCTAATACATGGAAATAAGTACTTTTCGTTATTCTCCGTTAACATTTTTCGTAGTCTGTTCAGATACATAAGCGTATACAGTTATATATAGACTTTCAGATAATAATGTTGTTTGGTTACAGCTATGACGGCAATTTTCACGTAAGCATAACGCTGGCTTCAGCCGCCGAGGAACGAGGTCGGCTGGAAGCCCTGGTGTACGCCCGGCATGGGCGTGAACTTATGGGGTGACCTGTCCGTTTCGGGCTGGAAGTCTCCTATACGTGAACCCTGTTAATATTTAAGACATTAACAAAAGTATTAGCCGAAGGCAAGGGCAGAATCGTGAGGTTCTGTCTGAAGGCGGAGCGAAGCGGAAGGTGAGCCTCAGGCGAAAGCGACTGAAAGGAGCGGCCAACCCGGAGTGCAAAGCTATGAGCCGACTTGTCTGCGTGCAACGCACAGGCGGGCGAACAGAAACAGCATACAAGGCCAAGTTCCCGGGTGAGTTAGCACAACATAACAAAGCCCAGCGGTTCAGGGAATATGGTAAATGCTGCGGTTGTGTAGCAAAAGTTCACGCTCTTATCCGGGGAGATCTGTCCGGCATGCGCCCAAAAGAGCTCCTAAAGAATGGGTAGTTGACTGCACTCATGTAGGCAAAGGGATAAGCGCACTGAAATACTTATCCCGATATTTATACCGTGGTGTTATCAGTGAAAAAAATATTGTATCCAATCAAAATGGCCAGGTAACTTTTAAGTATATTGAAAGCAAAACCGGCAATACACTATATCGCACCCTCAAAGATAATGCCATATGGCACAAAGACAGGGGAGGATTTTTTGCACCTCATCTTACAACATGTGCTGCCAAAAGGATTTCGGAGGGTCAGGGACTATGGGTTTCTTCATGGTAATGCAAAAAAACTGCTGTCTCTGGTGCAATTGATTTTGCATGTTGTTATTGAAGTGATTTTGAGCAAGGGTCTCAACCGTAGACCCCATTTTACCACTTGATACCAAATATCTTGTGAAGTAAGGAGTCGCTGCAGCAATAACATTTGCCTGGCATTCAGGGAAACTTATTTTCAGGCAAAGTAGCCCTTAATTCCCTTAATGGAAGTCGCAAGCGATATAAAATGTCACCGTTTTTATGATGCTCCACAGAGACGACAGGTGCTTTGAGAAGAACTTCCGTTACTTTTTCAGACAGCCCCGGATAATCGAGCACGGCCTCACCAAAGGTAAGTTCACTACACACATACATCGATCGTACCAGGGTTAGCATGTCCGGCAGTGCGGCTGATCGCACCTGATAAGATATTTCGTCCTTCGATGTACTCGAAAAATCCTGACTTCGAATGATAGTTACCAGTTCATCCGCCACCCAATCCACGCGAACATCCACCTGGTATTTTTCTTTTTGGTCAGGAGTTGAAGCTGGCGGCGATCCTTTTACAAAATTATCATCCCGTATCGGCGCTTTAAGCACCAAATCAGCACCATTGATAGTTACTGTCTGTCTGGTTGTGATCGTACCGCTTTTTTCTTCAAAAAGCCGGGCTTTCTTATTCGGCTCCTGATAGGTCACGAGCATACGATAATGACCATTGCCAATACCGGTTAAAATGATCCTATGTTGCTTGTATTCATCGGAGTTCTGAACAGGAATCACAATGCTTTGATCTACGATATTTTTGGAGGCCGGGTCGGAAGCGATCGAGTAAAGAGTCAGTCCTTCAGGAAAATAGTAGGCACCCTTGACATCATTTTGAACTCCGAAGGGGGTTGCTTCATCATACATTAAAAATCGCTCCATTTGCTTTTCAGACACATTCGTATTGGTACCTATTTTACGGCCGTCGGGCAGAACAATCATTGCCGCTATGGGTGAGTGCCATTCATAGGTTATAAATGGTGCTAACCAGGAAAGCCAGGGGGGGCCTTAGCGGGTCGAAAATTTTCATTGTCGCCGTAACCGATAAATTCCCATTCTTTTGAATTGTGCATTCCCCAGGACATCATATGAAAACGGGTTTCTTTACCCTGCCAGATGGAAGCACCCCGCCACATTTCGTAGGCTTGCACCCAAGTGCCGTAATGTGTTCGGTGATCTGTGAAATAATGACTGTCTTTGAAAAGCCCGTAAAAATGCCATTTGCGATCAAAATAGATCTCCGTAGCCGCATCCTGATGAGACCTGATTAGCCGGCCTTGAAACAAACCAGCAATTGTACGCCCGAGAAACGGCATGGTAAGAATATTGATCTCGCGTACCGAAAAACCCAGGGCGCGCAGCAGGGCTCCTAATAAAAGACTGTGTTCCTGGCAAATAAAAGTGTGCTTCACGATGGGCCGTCCAAGACCACACCAGCCGTTCCAGAGTCGTTTGGTAAGCCCCTCCGGGGTAATTGCGTCATTGGGGGCTTTTTTGGGCATTAGTGACTGGTGCACATACTGTACCAGGTTAAAAACCACTTGTCGTGTGTCATTTTCCGGAAATAGAGGGCTATCGGCTATTCCATCCCCTTTATCTGCCAGTTGCTTTTCATGGGCATATGGTTTGTGATAGTCCAAAAGCGCGGCCTTACTTCCACCAAACCGGGCACCTCGTAAAGCTATAGCGCGCACAAATTTATTGCCGGGAAACGTCCAGTTTTTGTCACCATTGCGGTAATAAATTGATGTTTCAGCCGATGCATCAGGTTGCCCGGCCGCGGTCGTTAAATCCGGATAAACCAATTGCGCGATGGCTTGGCCTTGTTTTGCGGATAATGATGTTTGGAGCAAGGTACGAGGTTGTGCTTGATTCGCGTTGGATCCCGCCACCTTCCCCGTAATCTCAATTTGGATGATATCTTTTAAAGCTATATTTTTTTCAGGTTTTGGCTTTGCCTTTTCATTGGAGACGCCTTTAATCAGGTTATTAAAAATCCATTTATTACATTCAGCGGCTGTTCGTATACAAGCGTCGAATTGCCAGGTCGCGCCTGGTCCAAGCTTTGAATCGTAAGCGCCTTCCAGACGACATGGATCGCTGGCATCCAAAAACCAGATTACCTGATGGGTCTTTATTTCACCCTTATGTAAAAAGGGGTCATGTAAAAAGGGGTCATGTCTGCCTTTGACCCTTATTAATTTCGAGCAAGGGTCAACCGTAGACTTGACCCCATTCCCAGGGTCAACCGTAGACTTGACCCCATTCCCTGACTTGCAAAAGTGGATATTTTAATTTCAGGGAATTTCAGGGAGTTCCCTTACTATAGCTTGTTTTCCATTTTTTTGCCGTTTGCATATTTGACCGACTAACCGAAAGTGCTAATAGTTGATAGCTTTACTCCTCGCAGTGTTTCGGTTCAATATCAAGAATTAGGGTAATTGATCTCTTTATTTGGTCGATCTCATCGTTTGAAATCTCCCCGATCTTTTCCGCAAACCTCTTGTGGCTAATGGCTCTAATCTGAAAACAGTCAACTACCGACTTTTTCTTAATCCCACTCTTTGTGTCAGGTTCCAAAGAAACAAAAAACGGGTTTTTCTCCCAATACGAACTCCATGCAGTTACAGGGACAACAATTGCAAGTTTAAGATTCTTATTATGACCACCGCTCAAGACGACTACTGGCCGTCTCTTTTTAATCTCATCGCCAATAGTTGGATCAAGATTTACCCAATAGATTTCACCGCTTTTCAAAATCTTCTCCTTCTATTGAGTCAAAAAGGTTCTTATATGGCGCTTTTCCAATCATTTGCATGGCCGCTATCCTTTTTTGTTCCCGAAGTCTTTTGCGGTCTTGCTTCACTTTGGCATTGATAGCTTCTCGCATGTACTCGCTTAGGCTTTTGTAGCGCAAATCCTTGTAAACCTTCTTGACGAATTTATAGTCTTTGGGGTTAATCTGGATCTTGGTTTGAATCAGCATATTACTCCTCCCATATTTTTCTTTATGGTGCCATAAATATGGTACTATTGTCAAGGTATAAAATGGGTCTATTATGTGGGGCTATTTTTGCCATTCTTTACTTCAGGTTCGGGGTGTATCTGGGGTCAGGTGTATCTGGGGTCAAACCTTGATTATTTCATTAAGTTTTTTTTACAAAATAGGAGAGAAATGCGTTCGGGGAAGACAACGAAGAAAAAGGGGTCAAAGAAAAAGGGGTCAAGTCTGCCTTTGACCCTTATTAATTTCGAGCATGGGGTCAACCGTAGACTTGACCCCATTCGTCTTTAAAGGCGTTTATGATGAGATTACCACACAGTTACCAAAAGATTTGCAGGCTTTTCGTTCCATGTAGATAATTTTTTTTCATTTTTCCCTCTCATGAACGACTTCCTTTATTTCTACAGAGCATGGTGGTGACACTTCCGCGACTAATTTGTTATCTTCGTTATAAGCCTTGAGGCAAATTAAAAAATTTCCTGGACCTTTAAGCAAGAAATTTTTAAGCACTGCGGTCATGACCATCCGGCCATGGTCATCAAGTTTTGTTTTGTCAATATCTACTGGCTCTCCCAGAAGAATCAAATCTCCTGATAAACCAACAAATAGTTCTATTTTACAGATGTTTTTTTCGACATCTTTTTGTTCAAATAGCACCCTGGTAAAGACAGCAAGCGAATGATGTTTTGGCCAGACATCTCTATTGGATGGAGTCACATGAAACTGAATGTTTTCATGATAAACTCCTATAAGAGAGTGTTGCCCTCTTACCTCAAAGCGAATATCCTCACAAACAATAAAATCTGTAATTATCATTATCGACTACCTTATTAATATTGCTCAACCAACATGGTTGTAGCTCCTGATAAACCTTCTATGGCTTCTTGAGGGACATGCTCGTTATGTCCCTTCTGAAAGGAATTATCATAAGTTAAATTAAAAACGAAATTACATGATGTGGATATTTTTAAATCACTGCTCAATGTATCATTGAAACTCATACGACTTACCAGTTCGCGCATGGCTTCATTTATGTGTATGCGTTGCCCCTTTTCATAATCAAATTTATTCTCAGCAACATCCAAAAGCCATGGGAAAATGCGTAACATTTTTAACAATGCAAGTCCGGCGGCAGACGGTTTTGTTTGACCGTTTTTCCATTTGGTTAAAGTCCTTTGGGGTAACTCTAAGGCTCTTTCCATTGAGGACATGCTGGTTGCTGCATGGCTTAAAAAGTTTTGCAGAATATTTTTTACGGCTAAAGACTTACATTGATCAATGGCCTCAGAGATCAGAGTATCGTTTTGGGAAAAAAAATCGCCAACCGTTCCGCAAACCTTACAACGATCTTCTACAATATCGACCTCTCGTCCACCTCCAAAAGCTTCATTAATAAGGTGCGGAGTCTTTCTCTTGATGATGTCTTCTGCCCCACAAGCTGGACATATTTTTTTAGTCATTGCTCTCCTCCAAAGATTTATTCTCCAAGGCTTTCTGCATTGCTTCAAGCATTGCTGCATTTCTATCTTCGGGTTGATGAAAAGATTTGATTAACCATTTCTCAGTCTTACTATTAAACATAAATGCAATATAGCCAACAATTGCTCTGGTTCTGAAACGGTATGCATACACTTCGATAGGATTATCGGGGTTTTGGTTTTGTTCCCATTTCTTCTTGTTAATAAAAGTCAAATCTTCGAGACCGTCGTTAACAATAAAAGCCAATAAAGATTTTTTTGTCCTTAAGTTGAAAATCTTATTGGCATCATCCGTAGCTTGCTTAAAAGGGATCACGTCATATGGAGAATCTCGGCAAGCAATTTTGAACATCTTAAACAAATTATAAGGCATGTCAAGTAAATTGTGAAGGGTTATTATCCTTAAAGGATCAAAAAGTCAACATCGTTGTCACATTACGATACTTACTTCGGAGCTTCTTGTCAAAATATTGTTCCTCTTCCATAAACTCAAATTCATCCTCAAATACTTCGCCGAACGGCAAGCTGAGGGGCCGGGAACGATGACCAAAAGCCTGTGAAAAAGCTAAAAAGGTGATTTAAGAATGCATTTCAAAAGCGGCACGGCTTTTCCCGGTCCCTCTCAAGCGCATGGTTGGCGTCTAATGCCTTGGTTGCTTTGGAAGCTGTGCACCATGCCACACAGCAACTATCCAAACGACGTCGCCTTTGATTTTATAAAAAAAACGGTATGGCGAGATGATCACCTCCCGGAAGGGAAGTTCTGGAAATTCGGGTATGATTCTTCCGGATTCAGGAAAGTCCTCGAGCCTTCGCAAAACTGTTTCGGAATGCTGTCGAAAATTGGTTGCTGCAGAAGGTTTATCCCGTCGAATATACGCGAGAGCAGACAGAAACTGGGCTCTGGCAGTAGGCGTGAAGCGGACTTTCACGATGGTTCCTGTGATAGGATTAAATCAGCTTCAGCAAGAACAGTATCCAGATCATAACCCTCGCCTACTTCTATTTCCTTATCTCCCTTAGCCAAAAGCCGAAGGATCTCTTTATCGTGTTCAGCTTTTTCATACGCCTCGACACCGATTATGACGGCAGCTGCCCGTCCTCTTTGTGTAATGATAATGGGTTCCTTGTTGTCTCGTAATTTTTTCAGGATCTTGGCAGCGTCCTGCCTCAAATCGCTTACTGGAAGGATATTCAAAAGTTTTCCCATTGCGTACCTCCTATTGTATTTTTGCATGTACCACCAATTGCTGTATAAAGCAAGCGTTTACTTGAATACTGGTATGATATGGGTACGCCAACGCCGCCAATCAGCCACGCGTTTTTTTGCGTCGGCTGAATTGGCCTTGTTGGGCATTATTGTTTAAGATATTTGAACCTATGTTCTGTAAAGAATGAAAATTTTGGTTATAACCTCTATCAAACTTGGCCAAGTATATACTGAGTGAGTTTTGCCTGCTCGGAAGGCATGTCTTTCATCACTGTCATATGCGCTTTCAGATATGATGAATTAACTTTTGTCTTTTCAATGTTCCAATGGAGAACCCTAGCTATCACTCTCTCAAGAACATATAGGAGATGTTCTTTAGCCACCACAAGCGCCCCAAACATGTCATGGGGCAAAGGATCGCCATGGATAAGCTTGTTTCTGATGTCGACAAGCCCCACAAGCCCATCTTGGCCAAAGACTGGCCACAAATCCGCTAAATCGACCGAGTATTTTTTGCAAAACAGTTCAAAAGATTCACGAAGGGAGATCCGGTTTAGTTCATCAAGCTTACGGTACATAGATGCTCTCTGCTCAGGTTTAAGTTTCGGTTCAGTCGAGGTTTTTATACATTTCTGGAGATATTTTTTCAAAGAATTCCATTCGGAATTTTGTAGTATAAATTCAAAAGTATCACGCCTTCGAAAATCTAATACCAAAGTTTCTAATCCTGCGAACACCTTTAGGAAAGAAGTTTCCAACGTACGGGCTTGCGATGGCAATACGGAATATAGCGAATTACGAAGTGCCATCTTGTTGCCAAATTTTAAAAACTCTGAGTAACACACCTGCATAAATCTCTCAAAGTCCTTAATATCGATAACACCGTTATCTATATCATGGTCATCATCGGGTCGAGGAAACACATAGTTCCCACGGTAGAACGTTGCATACGATTTCTTGTCGCTGGCAGTCCATCCCAAGCATGCCGTCCGCTGTCTCGCTGCAAATGATGCAATTAAGAGGAAATCGTCAATATCTGGTAATATGTTTGTTTTTAGTGTTTTTACATCATCAGCTGGGGTTTTAAGCTCTGCGCATGCAACCAGGAAAGACCACTGTACAAAATCACGGTTATCAGCTTTTTTTGAACGGAAATGTTTATCAAATACAAGTTTAATTTCATTTTTAATCAGGAATTCTACACTGCGCACTCGCTCGTATTTTAGATCGCCGGTGTATGAGCTGGTTGACATCATGGAGGGTGTCAGAAATCTATTCGGGCTAATCCAGAATACGATCTGAGAGTCTTGGCTATTATTACTATCCTTAGATGCTGGATAATGTGAAGATCTTGAGGTTCTCCTGGAACGGTGCTATCGGATATACCATCACCCCAATGCTTAGTAGAGCTCCCCGAAAAATAAACTTCAGGGGCTTCGATAGTGAGTTCCCTATTCTTGTCAAAACCGCAAACGATAGCGTACAGCTTACCCTTATGAGATGCCATTATTTTGTTTGCATCTTCCTTAGACGGCTTAAGGATTATATAGGGTTTTTCATGAATCCGTTCAGGCAAGAATATTTTGCACGGTACATCCATGATTTCAGAGCCATTGACTATAACTGTAGCTCTTACAAGGTGGTTTTCTTCGCGCTTCAGATCATTTCTCAAATTGTTCTTCAAAGTGTTCCTCTTGTCAGTATTGTTTATTGGTATTCCGTTCCCGCCCAACATAGAGTAGACTGCCGAATAGTCGTCTTATAATACGGCTAATCTACGTACGAAATTGTTTTATACGGCTGTTTGGTCGTATAAAACAATCTATTTGTGGATTAGACGACTTTTTTGCTCGATAAAAATTTTGATTTTACCTAAGTTGAGCGATTTTTTGCGAAGATATGTGCTGAGATCTTGATGCATAAGGATTTGCAAAAACCGCAGGCATACCCGTGGATATGTCGAGGATTTTTGCGAAGCCTTTATGCGCAAGAGATCGGCGCAGATTAAGTAAAAAACCGCTCAATTTAGGTTTTAGTATTATATCAGTACATGAACAAATGATTATACAAGATAAATTTTCGCCAAAATGGTTATCATTTTTAACTTTCATGTGAGATGAAGTCAACGAAATTATTATTCAAAAGACAATAAGGGGGGAATGCTGAATCGTAAAAAATTCATGGAAATCTCGTGCAAAACCAAAGTATTATGCCGAAAGAAAAGCATTTTATAGATCCGACACAAAGCAACCAAAGCTATTGGAGCACCAGAAATCTTCCAGTACACGGCACCATTTATTTTGTAAACATTAACGGGTTGCATTTATGCCATACGGGATTGTTTTGAAATATGAACGTCCAACATCGAACATTGAACGTCGAACGTCCAACATCGAACATTGAACGTCGAACGTCGAACGTCGAATAATGATGTCGCTCCGCTCTTCAAATTATTTTAAAATCGAATAAAAAAACAAACACCTAATACCGAACATTCAACAGCTATTTCTGTTTCTCCATTTTTTCCCATTCAACATTCGATGTTCGATGTTCATTTTTTCAGTCCCGCCTGGACACACTATTATCCCATACCCCAGGGATTTTGGTGCCGCAGAACTTGCATTTATTGCCTGTTAGATTATACGTCGGCAAGAAATAGCCCTCGCGTTCAATCAACAACTTGTTGCAATTGTGACAATAGGTGTGATTCCCTTCATGGTTTGGAACATTGCCGACATAGACATATCTGATACCCTCTTTAATGGCTAATTCGCGGAAACGAGTCAATGTTGAAACCGGTGTGGGTGGCAGCCTGTCAAGTTTGTACTTAGGAAAAAAACGTAAAAAGTGCAGCGGATGGTCGGGCCCTATGTTGTCAAGTATCCATCCGCACATCTGTTTTATCATTTCTTCATCATCTATATATCCCGGCACTACCAGAGTTGTGACTTCGAGATGAATTTTTTGCTCATGCAACGTTTTTAAAGTGTTTAACACAGGTTGAAGCCGCCCGCCATTTAATTTTCTGTAAATGTCATCGCTGTATGATTTAAGATTTATATTTGCGCCATCCAGCACTTTGCACAACTCAAGAAGAGGTTTTCGGTTAATGTAACCATTTGAAATCCAAAGGTTATGCAGCCCTTTTTCCTTTGCCTGTCTGGCGATGTCAATCATGTATTCAAAAAAAGTAACAGCCTCTGAATATGTGTATGCAATAGATTCAGACCCTAAACGCTGGGCTGTCTCTACTGCTTCAGCAGGAAAAAGCTCATGATGACGCACTTCATGAGGCTTTGCCTGTGAAATTTCCCAGTTCTGACAATTTAAACAGCGGAAATTGCATCCCGTAACAGCAAGGGAAAAAACCATTGACCTGGGCCTGAAATGAAAAAGCGGCTTTTTTTCTACAGGATCGTTATTGACAGCACAGGGATTTCCATAGGCCAGGCTGTAAAGCTTGCCGTTTATATTAACCTTGGAACGACATACACTACGATCGCCCGGTGCAAGTATGCAACGATGGGGACAGATGCCGCAAGCAACCTTGCCATCATCTAATTTGTCATAAAGAAATCCTTCGCGCGACCATTTCCACAATGTTTTTGGGGCATCGTTTTTGAACACTTTGCCGCGTATGTCATCGGGACCGGATATAAAGCGCCTGTCCCCGGCAAAAGCCCGGCACACATCGGCAAACAT
>Ga0255429_1029_pt2 | contig 19057 bp, 23 predicted proteins | sample ANMaggSeSYBR02H9_FD_182636 | JGI IMG/M metagenome (GOLD analysis project Ga0255429, IMG submission 182636) | Sediment cell enrichment communities from methane seep in Santa Monica Basin, California, United Staets - ANME aggregate JGI... | ecosystem: Environmental > Aquatic > Marine > Cold seeps >... | reverse complement strand
TAAAGCTTGGCGGTGGGGATACCCACAGGTTCAATCTATCCGATGCTGTGATGATAAAGGATAACCATATCGCCATAATGGGTATTGAAAAAGCTGTTGAACGGGCAAGGGCCGAAGCCAGTTTTACCAAAAAGATCGAAGTTGAAGTATCGGATGCGGGAGAAATGTTATCAGCAGCAAAGGCGGGTGCTGATATCATCATGTTCGATAATATGCAGCCTGAAGAGATCAAGAAGTGCATTAAAGCACTTGAAGATGCGAAATCACGTTATGGCAAAATACTGGAAGCTTCGGGCGGCATTAAGCCTGATAATATCAGGGATTATGCTTCAACCGGAGTTGATGTTATCTCCATGGGTTCGCTCATCCATTCGGCCCGGTGGCTGGACATGAGTATGGGAATTATGTGAGACGCTTCTATTCTCTATTTTTCTGTTAATAATAAAAAGTCTCAAAATTCCATCCCCAACCTTTATTACCAATTAACGTATCTATAATCTCCTCACAACATGCCAGTTTCATAGGCGGGATACGTCCCGCAGGAATGTGGCCCCTTCAAGGGCTGAACCGTGAAACCTGGACACTAATTAGGAGATAGCGAAACATGGCAAAATCAATGTATAGTCATATCAGGGATGCCTGGAAGGACCCTGACTCAACATATGTGCACGAACTAAGATGGCACAGGCTCCAGGAATGGAGACGTGAAGCCTCAGTACAGAGAATAGACAAACCCACAAGACTTGACCGCGCACGCAGCCTGGGCTACAAGGCAAAACAGGGCATAGTCATGGTCAGGGCAGGTATCAGGCGGGGGAGTGCCCGGAAATCACGATATATCAGGGGCCGCCGGACCAAGCGTATGGGCATGAGCAAGATCACTCGCGGCAAGAGTATCCAGCGTATTGCAGAAGAGCGGGCAGCACGTAAATTCCCTAACCTGCAGGTGCTTAACTCATACTGGGTGGGCGAGGACGGCAAGCACAAATGGTACGAGATCATCATGGTGGACCCGGCACATCCGGTCATCAAGAACGACCCCAGATTGAACTGGCTATGCCAGCCCAACCAGAAAGGACGGGTCTTCAGGGGCAAGACAAGCGCCGGAACAAAGGGCAGAGGCCAGCGCAAACGCGGCAAAGGTACTGAAAAGACCAGGCCAAGCATAAGGTCCCGCGGTAATTTAGGTAAGTGAGGTCTCTGATCTCACATCATTTTTTCCAGGTTTTAAACAAACCTGATTGCCAGATCAACTATCTGTCATAGCGGGCAATTTTTTGTACTTTAAATGAAAATTAGATGCGGGAATGATTCATTATATCCATCTGCGCACAAGTGCACAAGCCACTGAAGACCCGGAAAAGGTTCGATCAGCCCTGAAGCTATTTCTCCCTCCTTCTGGACAATCTGCAAAAAAAGATACAACCAGCGTGCATGAGATTGTCACAACAGGGTACTACGGCAACCAAATTATACTGATGGAGGCAGAGCTAAAGCAAAACAAGGACTGCCAGTATGTGATTGATCGTATAAGGGAATACCTGGGGCCTTCAGGTATTTCCCGGCTTTCAGCCGAACTTGAAAATCGAGTGGATGATGACTGCACCCTGTACATCAGGTTTAATAAGCAGGAAGCATATCAGGGCAAATTGATGACTACCGCAAAATCCGATTCCATCCTTGTACGGATAAAAATAAAAGCCTATCCGGCCAGGCCCGAAAAAGCGATACAAATCGCCCGGTCCCTTTTAGGCGTGGGAGACTGATCATGGGCATAATAAAGAGTTCGGACTTCTATGACCTTAACATCCATGCACTGCCTGACTATGCAGACTCCCCATCAAGGATGATGCTGGAAGCAAAATATATGGGATATTCAGGTATCTGTCTGACCTCGATCAACCCTGCCAATAAGTTTCGTGATACTGACATCACCATGCCAACGCCCAGGGATTTTGAGACATATACCGGAATCGAGATCCAGGCGGATAATGTATCCAGACTGAACAAATATATAAACAGGTCAATTAATAAAGTGGATATCATCACTGTCAGCGGGGGGGATGAGGATATAAATCGCGGGGCAGTAGAGGATGGACGCGTGGACTTACTTGCCCATCCTGCATCCCAGGGTAAACCCTTAAACCATGTACTATCTAAAGCAGCGGCAGATAACGGCGTAGCTATTGACTTCAATATAGATGCCCTGATACGGTACCGGGGGGGCAGCAGGGTCAGGATACTCAGTGCTCTCAGGCAGAATACCAGGCTGGCACGCAAATTTGACGCACCCATGGTCATCACCAGTAATGCCAGGTCACACTACGACCTGCGCGGACCCAGGGAGATGATGGCACTGGGAATGCTAATGGGTATGACCCGGGAAGAAGCATTACATGCACTATCAACGGTACCCGGCTCTATTATTAACAGGAACCGGAATAACAACCGCATTATGGATGGAGTGGAAGTGGTACAATGAAGATCCTACCCCCTACTTTGAGAGAATCGAACAGGTATCTGGCCATTTCCGTAACATCTGAAGGGGACATACCAAGGCGGGACCTTGTTAATGAAATACTCTTTTGTGCAGCGACACTTCTTGGGGATGCAGGGAACAGTGAGATGGGGATCCGCCTCCTGTCGTTCGAGGAGAACAAGGGTATAATCCAGTGCAGGATGGACAAGGTATGGGAAACAAGGGCCGTGCTTGCAATCGTGACAACGATAAAGGGGATGCGGACCAGGATAAAGGTGCTGGGTGTATCGGGAACCGTTAGGGGAGCGACAGAAAAGTATTTACTAACGCAAGACATAAATGAGCCCGAACCTGAGATAAAAAGAACCCAAAGAATAAAAGAATGTAAGATGATCATAGATGTGGGGACTATTTCCGGTGAAGTAGTAAACCGGAATACTAACGAAATTGATTTATTGTCAGAGGACCCACATTCTTTAGAAATACTAAATCGTTCTAATACCCGATATTTTGGTATTACGGTTTTTGACATTAAAGATAAGGAGATTGATGTATAATGCAGATGGCACCTCAAATGGGATATGATAGGGCGATAACGGTTTTCAGTCCAGACGGCAGGTTGTTCCAGGTGGAATATGCCAGGGAAGCAGTCAAACGCGGAACAACGGCAATTGGAGTAAAAGCAGTAGACGGCGTTGTGCTGCTTGTAGATAAACGAATTACAAGTAAATTACTTGAAGCTGAATCTATTGAAAAGATATTCCAGATAGACGATCATATTGGTGCAGCCACATCTGGTCTTGTGGCCGATGCCAGGGCACTGATCGACAGGGCGCGGGTAGAGTCCCAGATCAATAAAGTATCATATGATGAGCCCATTGGCGTGGATGTCCTTGCCAAGAAGATCTGCGATTTCAAGCAGACTTATACCCAGTACGGCGGCGTCAGGCCATTTGGCACGGCATTATTGATCGCCGGTGTGGAAGACTCTGCTGCAAGGCTTTTTGAGACCGACCCCAGTGGTGCCCTGCTTGAATACAAAGCTACCGGAATAGGTGCAGGCCGGGCTGAGGTGATGGAGGTTTTTGAAGAGAAGTATACCGATGACATCAAACTAACGGATGCTATCTTACTGGGCCTGGAAGCTCTTTACAGTACAACAGAGGGCAAGTTTGATGCTTCTACCATCGAGGTAGGTGTGGTTGAACTTGAGAACAAGCAGTTCAAGAAACTCAGTTCCGAAGAAGTTGCCGATTATGTCAATGTGATAATGGAAGCCCATTCAGAGGAAGAAGAAACCGGAACTGAAGAAGATGCTGAAAGTGAAGAGATGACCGGAGAAGAGACCGGGGAAGAATAACGATCTCAATACAAATTGTTGGTTTGATCATGGTTACGCTGGATAATGCCGTAATTGCCAGGCTTAAGAAAGGTGGGAAGCAGTTCGAGGTATATGTAGACCCGGATGCAGCTTTTTCCATGAAAAGGGATGAAGAGATAGACATGGAAAAGGTACTGGCAGTTGAAGACGTTTTTGAAAATGCCAGCAATGGCGACCGTCCTGCAGAAAAGGATATTGATAATACATTCAAGACACAGGATGTATTTGAAATTGCCAGGCAGATCATCATGCATGGTGAGATACACCTGACAACAGAGCAGCGGAAAAAGATACTTGAGGATAAAAAACGCCAGATAATCAGCATGATCGCTGCCAATGCCATTAATCCCCAGACCAAGACCCCGCATCCGCCTGCAAGGATCGAACATGCCATGGAAGAGGCGGGTGTGCATATTGATGCCATGAAGAGTGTGGATGATCAGATAAATATCGTGATGAAGGCGATACGTCCCGTAATCCCCATACGTTTTGAAGAGATCAGTATCGCAATAAAGATTGGTATGGATTATGCCCCGAAAGCTTATGGTCCTATATCTAAATTCGGCACACTCACAAAAGAAGAATGGCAAAAGGATGGTTCATGGATTGGCGTTGTCACAATACCTGCAGGTTTGCAGGACGATCTGTTCGGTCTGGTTAATCACCTGACCAAAGGAAACGCAGAGATAAAGATCCTGAAATGAAATTGGAATTATTACAAGATTATCAGGTCGAGGTTATGAAAAATGGATAAGCACATTGTGGTGCCAGGTGATTTTCTTTCTGACGATGTTAAGAAAGCAGGAGACGGCACCTATGTGAGTGAAGGAAAGGTTTATTCAAATCTTTACGGACTTGCAAGTGAAAAGGAGAAGATACGGGTTGTTTCTTTATCAGGGAAATATATTCCGCAGGGCGGGGATTTGATCGTGGGCACTGTGAGCGAGATTACTTTCTCGAACTGGATAATGGATATCAAATCACCATATGAGGGACTGCTTAATGTATCTGAATATCCAAGACGTATTGATTCCTCTGACATGGTTAAACACCTGGATGTTGGTTCATCCGTGCTCGTTATGGTTAAGAATGTTTCACGTTCCATGAAGGTAGAACTGACAATGAGGAACAATAGGTTAAAACCCATAACCAGTGGAAGTATTGTCCTGGTCTCAGCAGTAAAAGTGCCAAGGATGATCGGCAGAAATGGATCCATGATATCTATGTTGAAAAAGGAGACTAACTGCAACATCGTTGTGGGCCAGAACGGAGTTATCTGGATAACCGGCAAGGACCGTGATATTGATAAGGCTATAGAAGCGATACAGATTATTGAAAATGAAGCTCATATTGATGGACTCACTGATCGGATAAGTGGTTTCCTGAAAGGAAATGTTGAAAAAGAACTCGAAACAGCAAAACCAGAAGTTTCGGAGATTTTGGATGAACTACTGGACTGATTTATTGAGTTGAGAGAGGAAAGAGAGGAATTGTAAATGACAGACAAACCAGAAAAGTTCATAGATGAAAATGGCATTCGTTCTGACGGAAGGCGGGCCAACGAGATAAGAGATGTTAAAATCGAGGTCGGCGTATTGAGTCGGGCTGATGGTTCGTGTTATCTTGAATTCGGTAAAAATAAGGTGATGGCAGCAGTTTACGGTCCAAGGGAAGTACACCCCAGGCACCAGCAGAAATCCAACAGGGCTATTGTAAGGTATAAGTATAATATGGCTTCCTTTTCAGTAGAGGACCGCAAGCGTCCCGGGCCTGACCGACGTAGTATTGAAGTTTCAAAGGTAAGCCGTGAAGCTCTTGAGAACGAGATATTCACTGAATATTTTCCAAAATCCGCAATAGATATTTTTGTGGAGGTCCTGCAGGCAGATGCAGGCACAAGGACAGCAGCCCTTAATGCGGCATCCGTTGCTCTGGCAGATGCAGGAATTCCGATGAGGTCATTGGTTTCTGCGTGTGCTGTAGGGAAGGTCGATGATACTCTTGTCCTGGACCTTAACAAGAATGAGGACAATTACGGCCAGGCAGATGTGCCTATAGCAATGACGCCTGATGGTAAGATCACACTGCTCCAGATGGACGGCCACCTGACCCCAGAGGAGTTCAAGCAAGGCCTGGAAATGGCACAGGAAGGGTGCAGGCAGGTATATGAGCTGCAAAGAAAAGCACTGATTGATTATTATTCTAAGAAAACAGAGGTAGTAACTGAGGCCACTACTGCAGAAGATGTCAAGAAAGATGCACCAGAGGAACCTGAAGACGTAACTCCTGTCGATGTAACAGAAGATACTGAAGAAACCGAAAAAATTGACGATACCAACGAAATCGGAGTTACTAAAGAAACTGACGATACAAAAGAACCCGGAGATACTGAAGAAACTGAAGATACCGTCAAGACAGGAGATGTAGAGGAGTTGGAGGATTCCGGCGAAGAGGTTCCCGAGACTGGGAAAAACGCTGATGAGACTTACGGTCAAATGGATGAGAGTGAGGAGGAGACTTCCAATGAATAAAGATATTGTTTCAATTATCCAGAAGGACCAACTGTATAATCTGATGCTTAAGGGTAAGCGTGCAGACGGTCGGGCGTTCGACGAAACCAGGGAGATCAAGATTGAAACCGGTGTAATAGAAAAGGCAGAAGGTTCGGCCCGTGTGGAAATTGGCGATACTAAAATAATTGCCGGTGTTAAGATCAGCCCGGGCACGCCATTCCCTGATACACCTGATGTAGGCGTGATAATTACCAGCCTGGAACTCATACCCCTTGCATCCCCTGAATTCGAATCAGGTCCGCCCCGGGAGAAAGCCGTAGAACTTGCCAGGGTGACTGATCGAGGCATCAGGGAATCCGGCGCGATAGATTTAAAGAAGATGTGCATTATTGAGGGCGAAAAGGTCTGGATGATTTTCATCGACATTCATGTGCTGGATGACGGCGGCAATATAATGGATGCTGCTGCACTTGGTTCGATAGCTGCATTGCTTACAGCCACAATACCGGCAGAGCGTTATGGACTGGGTGAAGATGCACCGCTGCCAATAAGAGATATACCGGTATCTGTAACTGCCGTGGATATAGGCGGCGGAATTGTATTTGACCCATCCCTTGAAGAAGAAAGGGTCGCAAACACCAAGTTAACTGTGATATCCAATCAGGAAGGCGCAATTGCCGGCATGCAGAAGAGCGGCAATGGGTCGTTATCACCTGACCAGATCAACCACATAGTAGAAGTGGCCTGTAAGAAGGCACAGGATATAAGAGAAAAATTCCTGGAGATTTAGGATTATGGCGAAAAAATATACCCGTAAAGGTCACAAGACCCGGTCAGCAGGCAGGTTCGGGGTCCGTTACGGTAGGAAGAACCGGAAATTGGTTGCCGATATTGAAGAACGTATGAGACAGGGATATAAATGCCCCCGGTGCGGTATTATTGCAATCCGCCGTACCGATACTGGTATCTGGAACTGTAAGAAATGTGATTATACCTTTGCAGGCGGTACATATGTACCTAAGACATCTGTAGGGCTTGTTGCAGCAAGGTCTGTCAAGAGGGCAACGGAACCTGATATGGTCTTTGAGGAAATGGAAGATATCACACCCGGTACTGTTGAAGCTGAAGAGAACGGTGAGGAAGTGGAAACTGAAGTAGATGCTGTATCAGAAGTTGCAACTGATGTTGAAGCAGAAGTTGAAATGGATGCAGAAGTAGATACAGTAGTGGATTCTGAAGTGGAAACGGAAATAGATACTGCAGATACGGATATTGCAGACGATACATTGTAGATAATTCACAGGTGAACTGATATATGGTATATTACTGCACCCGTTGTAAGCGTCTTGTCGAGATCGACTATGAGGCTATGGGTATACGATGTCCTTATTGCGGACACCGCATACTGATAAAACAAAGACCCACCCTGGTGAAAAGGGTGGAAGCAGTCTAACGTAAGGTTATTTGCAGGAGGGTACGGGATACTCTCCATTTTTTTTATTTCTTTCCAAGGATTATAATGGGGAGTTTGGTCTGGAAATTAGATCTGAGTTTGTTTTTGAAATGGATGGGGATGTTCAGGTAGTGTACCGGTCCCTCAAGCCTGAGCTGGAATCTTCTTATCAACGCAGTGCTACTGAACTGGGGATACAGGGTAACTCCCTGGTTCTAAGGATATGTTCAGGGGATATGGTATCTATGAGGGCAGCCTTTAACGGATGGCTGCGACTTATAAGGATAGCGGTTGAGATGAATGCGACAATAGAAAGTTAGAAGTACTATTGTGGCATGAAAGAAATCAAATTGATATATGAAATAGGTGAATTTTAATGAGCGGAGAATTACCACCACAGGTCCAGAACCAACTTGCCCAATTGCAGCAGGTACAGCAACAGGCACAGGCTTTGGCGCAACAAAAAAACCAGTTAGAGATCATGGTTAAAGAGTCAGACATGGCTCTTGATGAACTTGGAAAAATTGATGCGGATGTAACTGTTTTTAAGAATATTGGCAATTTGATGATAAAAGCCGAGAAAGGCAATGTTGTCGAGGATTTAAAGGAAAAGAAAGAAACCCTTGATCTTAGACTTAAGACAGTTGTCAGGCAGGAAGAACGTATCCATAAGAGATTTACACAATTACAGGAACAATTAAAGACGTCTGTGGGTTCACCAGGAATGCATGCTGAATAAATTTCAGCTTTTTTAGGTATCAGACCATGGAAGTCGATGAGTTCGGTTTTTATAACCGGCTCCTGGATTATTCAAATATCCTATTTCTCTGTCACCGGAATGCAGACCCGGATGCAGTAGGAAGTGCCTATACGTTAGCTGAAGCTATAGGGGGAGTCGTTGGAGTGGTGGATGGATGCAACCGTGTGGCTAACATGTTGATCAATGCACTTGAAATCAATGTGGTTGCAGATCCTGATCCTTCAAATTATGATTTTACTGTAGTTGTGGATACAAGTACACAGGCGCAGCTTAATGATACTAAGTTAACAAAATATGCTGTCGTGGACCATCATTCTACATGTTCAATAAAGGATGATGCTGAATTTTATATACATAGGTGTGCCAGTTCTACTGCAGAAATTGTGTTTGAAATAATCAAGAGTATGGATGCTCCTGTCATGAGGAAGTCTGCCATGTCCCTGATTACAGGTATTATCACTGATACTGGTAATTTTAAGTATGCTTCACCCCAGTCATTCAGGACACTGGCAGAGATTATCGAGACCAGTGGAGTGGAATATGGGGAAGTGGTGGATATATTGGCTTCCACGCCCCAGGATATCAGTATGAGGATCGCTGTCCTGAAATCGGCTATGAGGGCGCAGATCCAGCGGGTAGGTGAACATATCATTGCTATTAGTACTATAAGTTCTTTCGGCGGTACTGCGGCGGGTATATTGACCCATATCGGTGCAGATGTGTCTTTCGTTGGTGCCGAAAGGGATGGTGTTATCAGGATCAGTGGCAGGGCAAGACGCACTGCTATTGAGGATGGTGTGAACATGGGCCAGATCATGCATGATGTTAGTAAGGTTTATGGCGGTACGGGCGGGGGACATGATGGTGCCGCAGGGCTGGATGTGGATGGGGGAGATGTCCAGGAGATACTTAAGAGCTGTATGGATATGGCTGTAGGGATTCTGCAGCGGCATAAAAACGTGTGAATTTCGCTACTGTTATTTTTGTTGGCTATACAATATGGCTTTTTTAATTTGAAGTGATTTGTGTGTATAATTCCAGCTGAAATTCAGGATACGATCCCGGTTTTATTACATATGCTGTAGGTCCGGTTTTCTGTTGATTGGGAGAACTGCCGGCACTGGAAGGGCTGTGGTGTGGGGCGGGCTGCCCGGTGGCTGGACAAGAGTATGGAAATAATGTAAGACGCCTCCATTCTCTGTTTTTCTGATATACATTACCCGATTCTTATTTATATCACGCTTTCATTGATGGATCCATGCAGATCGGCCCCCTGAAACTCCATGGTAACATTCTACTCGCACCTATGGCAGATGTGACCAACCTGCCCTTCCGCTTGCTCTGTAAAAAGTACAGCGCTGCGCTTGTGTATACCGAGATGGTAGATGCCGATGGTGTGATATATCATAGCAGGAAGACCATTTCAAGGCTTGCTTCATGTAAGGATGAGCAGCCTCTTGGTATCCAGCTTTCAGGGTCATCTGCCGAAGGGCTGAACCGGGCTGCCCGGCTCGTTGAAGCGCAGCACGGTCCCGACCTGATAGATATTAACTTTGGCTGCCCTGCCAGGCATATAGTCAAAAAGGGTTGCGGTGCGGCCCTGATGAATGATCCGCAATTGATGGCTGATATTGTAGAGCAGGTCTCTGATGCTGTAAATGTTCCGGTCACTGCTAAATTAAGAGTGTATGACGATGTTGAGCGGACACTTAAGGTGGTGCGGATGCTGGAAGATGCGGGTGCCTGTGCAATAACGGTACATGCCCGGACATGGCACCAGAATTATGCACACAAGGCAGATTGGGATGTGATCGGGGCAGTCAGGAAAGAATTGTCAATCCCGGTGATAGCCAATGGTGATATTGTTGATGAGGTGGCGGCACAGACCGTGCTTGAGCAAACCAACTGTGATGGTATTATGATCGGACGGGCTGCTATTGGGAATCCGTATATTTTCAGGCGGATAGGTCATTATCTTGAAACTGGAGAGTTTCTCGGCCCGCAGGACGTTAATGAACAGTTGGATGATTTTTTTAAATATATGGAACTGGCTGGGAAATATGACAAACTTGATTATGGAAGCATTAAGCTTCATGCCAAGTGGTTCACCAGGGGGATGGAGGGGGGAAGGCTGTTGCGGACTAAGATAAATGCGGCAGAGGATATTGATGAGGTGATTGAGATCATGGGTGGGTTTATCAGGTAGATAACTCAAGCTTGTTCAGCCAGAATTGATGTTGGTATGCTCGAAGTAAAATAACGGTCATACAATCCAAAAAAATGAGATCGTTTGAAACTCTTTGATTTTTCAATCTTTAGACATATTCGAATAAGTAAATTAAAATTTGCTAATATTTATAAAATTATGCAGCTAATCAGGTCAATTTATTGATCAAAGTTTATTTGATAAAAAATCCTTTAAAATCAAAGACTTTAGAACGATCTCCAAAAATCAATCCCGGGTATAATAGCCTTGAGAATATTCGGACTGCTGTTATTCCTGTTCCTCCTGTACATAGCCAACAACCTGTCCTTCTTCACAGACAACCCCCTGAACTATACCAGATCATACTGTTCCTGAACAGCCAAATCTAGCTCCTGGTGCTGATCACCTTCGCCTTTCTAATCGGTGAGATATTCAACGCCCTCATCTTCCCGCTCAACCTGCCAGCCCCCCTCTTCAATGCCGTGGGAGCTGTCCTCTTAGTCGGATTCCTTATCAATCTATTTGCACTCTTTGACATCCTGCTAGACAACAACATATTCCACTTCCTCGATACCCTGTCGTTCATCATCTACCCCTTCGTCTTCATAATCGTACTAATCGGCGGCTATATCTTAATCCTCCAGAACCTGGTCCAGCCCGACCAGTCAACAAAGAAAGAAACATAACCCAGGCAGGATACTGCTGGTGCCAAAAACAGGGAAGCAATAACCTGGGAGGACGTGGGAGACAAATTCAAGCAGGCAGTTTACGACCTGTTAACCCTTTTACGCAGTTCAATAAAGAAATAGATGGACTAAAGCAGCAGTGTCACAAATGCTTCCTGCCCGCATATATGCCGTACCCGTAATATTTCGTAAAATGCTTTAGCATGTTCCTGGCATCTTTAGCCATGTCCATACACGCCTTTCGATATGCAGGTTTTGTGAGATACAGCCACGGTATCCTGTACATTGCCCTAATACACAATCCTTCGCGCAACTTGCCTTTACGCTGCCGCAAGGTCACTATCAGATGAATGGGATAAACACACACTCATTTTTTGTAGATTTAATCGTGATGGTCAAAATCAATAAAATAGACAATACCATCATTCAGTTTATAGGTAAGAACCCATGTTCTCCAGTATCACACCAAAATTCTCAGTTTTAATCCATAAATAACCTCTTCTAACGTCCACTCATCTCGATTTTCACCAAAATAATACTTCCTTTACTTTTTCAGATGTAGAACAGAATTCCAAGCAGCGAACATTATATAATAGTTAGAATATGTATAACAGATTATATATCTACGGACACACCCAAAAAAAAGAATGATATCTACAACTACTACTCAATTGCAGAATCATTTCGAGAACTGGAGATAGGTGAAATTGAAAAGTTGGGTTTGAAGGGACATATAGTTAAAAACCAAACAAATTAAACTTAATCTTTGCGAACTTTGCGCTCTTTGCGGTGCCAATATATTTAAAAACAATGTCTTCCCACCACTATTATTTATCACCGCAAAGTACGCAAAGAGCGCAAAGTGGTCATATGATAAGTAATGAATATTTTGTTCCTGACTATAAATCCCGGATACTGAAACTTATGACCATGACGAATGCGCAAAAAAACATTATGGATGCATTCAACTACAAATATTTGGGAATGAACAATTACTTGAAATCGATTGGGGTCAAGAAGGTGTGGAACAGATTTTAAAAATTGTACGGTCCACTGATTGCGGTTTTAATTCATAGTGACGAAGATGGGTAAGAACAAAACTCTTCAGGATATGAACTCTTCTTATCCCCTTATCCGGATTCTTTAATGGCTTGAAATGTTCAGGGAAAGAGAGTATCTCAGAAATCTTACTTTCAAGGATCCCCTTTAATGGTGGATTCTTTTTACATGCCTTATTGATCTTTCTCTTACAATTTTCCTCAATAAAACATTCCATTCTCAGTCCTCAAACACCTCATTAAGGGATTCCACTTTAACAAATCTGCCTTTTTCAGTCTCCTTCAATCTTTTAACAAATTCATCCTTTAAAGGAAGTTCATCAACCGGATGCCAGTCTATCTTTTCGCAAAACTCCCAGTCTTCATCTGTCAACCTGCCGGTTTTAAGATATCTTTCAAATATTTCTTTCCTGAGAACTTCTTCTCTGGCAACTTCAGACCAGTTGACCCATGGAAATAGACCAATTTCATTTTTCACATGGTCAGGCACAGTCAATACCACATTTACCATTCACAACGCACCTCTGGTTTTAAGTTCTTCAAACTTTTTTAACTCATCCAGACGTTTCAGTATCCCTGCTTTCATTACTTCGTTCCAGTTAATTTCAGGGAATTCTTTTTTTATTCTGTTGAATCTGTCAGGCATTGATAGTGTGATTGTGGGCATGAGATCACCTTAATTGCTTATATTGTAGGATATTTGGACATATAAATATTTGCATTCACAGATATCTGCAAATACACAGATTGAAAAAAAAATCATTATCAAAAATAAATGGGAGTGAAAATAAAACCAGCACTTATGATAAAATCCTACTGGAATATCTCAGGGATAATCCTGCGTGCAACTTCCATATACGCCGCTGCCAGGTCGCCCTTATCGAACCTGAACACATCCTTGTCAAGTGAATCCCCTGTCTCCTTATCCCAGAACCTGCAGGTATCACACGATATTTCATCACCCCTGCGCCCGAACTCAAGCTTGAAATCCGGCAGCATAAGTCCCTTTCCATTCAGGTATGACTTAAAGATCTTATTTATCTTCAATGCAGTCTTCTTGATACCTGCCAGTTCTTCCTCTGTAGCAAGAACCAGCGCCGCCACAATATCCTCATTCAGCATGGGGTCATGGCGGGCATCATCCTTGTAGTCCATTATCCTGTAAAACAGATAGAGAACGATCCAAAAATAGATGACGAGTGAAATCAGTGTAATCTATGTCTATATTTATTTTGCATTTTGCCATACTCTTTGAAATAGATACAAAAAAGGGTTGGTCTGCTTCCTCATTCTTTATTTCTTTTACTCATCATTTGCCACACTGGCCCTTTCCATCTTCTTCCCAAACATTTCCACAAGCCCGAAACATCCGGTAAGCATCATATCCCCGTGAGGTGCTGCAAATTCCACATCAAGCGCCGAATCTTCCATAATCTGGCGGTTGGGACCTGTCACTATCACTGATTCGATGTTTAAGAACCCCACGGCCTGCTGGATATAACAACCATGCCCACCATCGTTGAAAATGTCATCGAAACCAAGTTCTCCATCACATAAGCGCCTGATAAGTCCATCCATCTTTTGTGCATCCACATACCTGGTGTGATGCTCGAACAATGCCAGCATCCTGTTCCCGGCCACCACGGCAGCCAGGGTATGCCCATTGCCTATGTTCACTACAGCTACCGGGCCGCTGGATTTGCCTGTCAGTGCCCCACAAATGGCAGCAGGTCCCGTATCCATGAGCAGTACATTGTTCCCCGGCTGTTTCAAGGTCTCTATAACTGCCTGCATCCTGGAAAGGTGAGGAGGCACCTTATTCAAATGGGCGAACCGCTCCAGTTCACCGCCTTGCTTTAACAGCTCCCTGAAATGCCGGAACCTGAACACGCGATTGCTCATGTCAGGAGCTTCACCGTGGTCCTGCACTGCCACTGCGAAGTCCCTGGGCAGTTGTGTCCCGAACAGCCCCAGTGCTGTGCCAAGGGCATGAGTATCCACATCGCACATCTCGATCTGCTCTGCCCCCCCGGTTACAGACTCCTCCTCGCCCACCAGCGTCACACCCATTTGCGTCACTTTCTCCAGGTTATCGTGCAGGGTCAGGGCAGCATCCGGCCGGGCATAAACTTTCAACCCCGTCTTGATATGTTCACGAATGGCCTTGCCCGACGGACCGCCGCCCATGGTAGTACCAGTGAGGAAGATATCACGCCCTGCGCCTGTGGCATGGCTGATACGCTGTGCAATTATCCGGGTCTGGGAGGGGAGCACCATCTTGATATTATTCTCAATATGATGTGCATCGTCATACAGCAGTATGTCCTGTGTACCCATTCCTACGTCAATAGCAATTATCTGCATAGAATAGATTAGTTCATATAATCCATGACACATAAATCTCTTCATGCCCTGGGACGATACACCTGCAAAACACAAGAAGAATGCTCCTGCATCAGTGAAATTCGCAATTATCACAGTGAGCACATCCAGGTATGAGACCTATGGCAGTGTATCCGAGCCCCGGCTTGCTGATGACATATCCGGAACGGTCATGATAGACCTTATATCAGGTTCAGGTTTTGATGTAAAGACATATTTACTACTGCCTGACAATGAAACTTTGATTGCCGGACATGTCCGGGAACTGACAGGTGTAGATATAGGTGCAGAAATTGGTACAGATATAGATGCTATCGTTATCAGTGGCGGTACCGGACTTGCGCCCGAAGACGTGACCCTGGAAGCGTTGGAACCCCTTTTTGACAAGACCATTCCCGGTTTTGGTGAACTGTTCAGGCTGAAAAGCCTGGAAGACGTAGGGACTGCTGCTATGCTCTCCAGGGCATCTGCCGGGATTGTGGGCAGATGCGTGGTATTCTGTTTACCCGGCTCACCGGCAGCGGTCGAGCTTGCCTTAAAGGAGTTGATTATTCCGGAGGCACCCCATATTATCAAGCACATTTGATTGATTGACAGAGCATATATGTGCGATTCGCCAGAACTTAAACGAAAACTATATCTAACAATGTAATCTACAAAAATATAATATGATGAATATAGGGTAAACATCTGTGTACGTTTGTGGAGTGTATTGAGCTTCCAAATTGGTGATTTACAATTATTTGTTTGAAATGGAGGATGTGTATGCAAGGAAATCAAAACTTTGATAATGATGTTGTTATAGGAAACCGGTATAGACTGAGGGATATGATAGCTCACCAGTCACATATGATAACTTGTGTTCTGCTTTTAATTACAGGACTGTACATGGCTATACAGTTCAATACTTGTAGCTTACATGCATGGGAGTTGATGTCATATCAAACCCTTCGTCTGATCCATGTGATTGCAGGTATCCTGTTCCTGGTGATCAACTGGTCATTTATACCGTTCAATCTGATAACCAGCGGTCACCTGCTGAATGACTTATTCGGCCTGAAAGATTTTACCAGACTTTATCAAGCCATTGTTGGCGTATTTAAACCACCAGAGGAATATCCAAAATACACGATTTACGATAAAACCACTGGTCATTATAAAAATAAACTTCATCCGGGCTATAAACTGATGGTGGTATTTGAAGCAATGGCCATTCTCTTTATCGGGTTGACTGGCATCATAATGATAGACCTGAAATTCGGATTTGTGAATTTTGATATACCTATATGGAATAATTTTATGGCCTGGTTCGTTAATGACATAACCGGTAGTGCAGCTGCAATTATCGGCATGAGCGGGGTGCAGTTGATCAGGTCATTACACTTGTGGGCAACATACTGGTTCGTGCTTGAACTCATCATTCATCTGGGATTCCTGGGAACTGATCCGAGGATGTCACAAAATGTTAAGGCCCTGTTCTTAACCGGTAAGGAAACTATGAACGAATATGTAGAAATTGTTGAGGGTGCACACGAAGAACATGAGAAAAAACCACGGGAGAAAAGACCACTGATTGTATTCAGGTGAACACTTGACAATAATGAGTACCTACTTTATGCTATGATTAAAACGAAAAGTTAATAATAGCATAAGGGAGATGGAAATCAATTATTAAATACAAAATAATAAAAGGAGGAGAAAATTTGAAGCAAATCAAAGCTTTGCTATTATTAATAGTAATATTCTCAATGGTCACTGCGGTTCAAGCAGAAGGGCCAGAATATGATACAGTAAGCAAAATGGCAGAAGACACGAACTGTAAGGCGGTCTGCCATAATCTGGATACGCATGTGATACATGAAATGACATCAGCCACATGCCAAGGATGTCACGGTGCAACATTAACCGATCGAGATCCTTCATGTTACAAATGCCATACAGGTTCGATACATAATGTTCACATTAAAAAGGTACAAACTGAGGATTGTTCGTACTGCCATGTAGGGCTTGATAGTTTACATTTGGAAATGATGTCAGATACTCTCTGTGCACACTGCCACGGTGACCTGCTGGACGTTCACGGCGGACCAACAGAATCCTGTAGTGCGTGCCATGGTTCAGCAGCGAATATTGTTTCACCAGTTACAGGTGCGGGCGATATAATTGTCTGCCAGGGCTGCCACGTCTCTTCTGATGTTGCAGTGCTTCATGGCGAGGCTTCTGATCCGAATTCATGTTACAAATGTCATAGGCCTGGTTCTGTCAATGTGAGTGCAAGTGAGATTCCTCACTTTATCCATATTCCTGATGTGGCATGTGAAAAATGTCATATAGACCAGGGTACGGAAAAGATCATGATCCCGGAATGTGTACTATGCCACAGTGTTGAAGCACTTCACGGATATAACCAGATATCCCTTAAAACCTCCAGTACTGGTTTAAAGTGTTCGGTATGCCACCCGATGGTAGCAGATGAACCAGATGCACCAGATGCAGCAGCAACGACTCCGGTCGATACTGACACATCAGGGCCTGCGGACACTACAACCGAAGGTGATGAGGGAACATCAGGGACTCCAGGATTTGGAGTCTTGGCGGCATTGACATCACTGGCTATGTTATTTGTGATAAGGAAAATCAAGAATTAAATTTTAACTACCATCCGGAAGATAGTAATTCTATCTTCCCTTCTTTTTTTTTTAATTGTTTTTAGATCAATGAATGATTTCATTTATCCGTCATTACTATACAGCATCTTTCATTCGTATATAAGGTTCAGCATCCTTCTTTTAACTCCCAGGCATGCTTGGTAGAACTGGACTCCAAGTGGAGTCCTGGTGCCATGTACAACAGTTTTTTTGTCCATTATTGCTTTAAATACGCCCTCAACCGACGGCTTAGCATCAATTTCAGTGTAAGCCCTGCCAACCATCTCCACAAAATGAGCATCACTGTTGCCCAGCATAGGCAGACCCAGGGCTTCTGCCATTTTCACTGCCCTTTTATTGAATTTACCAAGGATGAACCTGGAGTTCAGGACTTCGATGGCATCCACGTCCAGGTCAGATACATCGCCTAAACTTTTTGGGTAACCCTTGTAGGGATGGGGTGCCACGATAAGACATTCACGCTCCCTGGCCATTTTAATTATGTCGCTTGGGTCAGAATTTATCGGGAACACTTTATCTGCACCCAATACCAACAGATGACCACGGTTAGTTGTTACCTCAATCCCGGGAACTACCACTAGGTCAAGACCCATTTCATCTACCAGACGCCTGGCTTCAAGCGATCCTTCCACTGTGTCATGATCACAAATAGCAATTCCGTTAAGTCCTGCCCTAATGGCCCGTTCCAGGATTGCTGCTACAGGTGAGGTGCAATCCTTGGAATAACATGAATGGATGTGTAGGTCAAGTCGCATTGGACTAAGTTACGTTAGAAGTGTTAAAAAAGATTTCGAACATTACCTTTTTGTTCATTAAGCCCCCTAAGTCCCTTAGTCTATCATAAGTAATAAATAATAACTAAACAATTACGAATCACTTCTCATCATATGTTAAGAAAACAACACATTTTATAATAATTTGGAGGAAGCTTTACTTGAAGGAAATACGTATCCATGGCCGTGGAGGACAGGGTTCAGTTACTGCCGCCGAACTGCTGGCAGTTGCAGCATTTGAAGATGGAAAATATTCCCAGGCATTCCCTGCCTTTGGAGTGGAGCGGAGAGGCGCTCCGATAATGGCTTTTACAAGAATCAGCGAACAGCCCATCAGGCTTCGCAGCCAGATATACGAACCTGATTATGTGATCGTACAGGACGCCACACTCATCGAGACAGTGGACGTGGCATCGGGTGCTAAACCTGACGGTAAGATATTGATAAACACTGAGTTTTCACCTGATACCTTTGACCTTGACACAGAAGCAGAGGTCATAACAATAGATGCAACCAGGATTGCCCTTGACATTATTGGGCGCCCCATTGTCAATACCATTTTGCTAGGTGCTTTTGCTGGCGCCACAGGCGAAATCAAGGTTAAAAGCATTCAGAACGCTGTAGCTGAACGCTTCCCCGGTAAAGTGGGCGAAAAGAATTCCCAGGCCGTGCTTGAAGCTTATCACCGCATGGAGGC
>Ga0255429_1095_pt1 | contig 19196 bp, 16 predicted proteins | sample ANMaggSeSYBR02H9_FD_182636 | JGI IMG/M metagenome (GOLD analysis project Ga0255429, IMG submission 182636) | Sediment cell enrichment communities from methane seep in Santa Monica Basin, California, United Staets - ANME aggregate JGI... | ecosystem: Environmental > Aquatic > Marine > Cold seeps >... | reverse complement strand
CGCTTAAGTATTCTGATTTGTTAGTAAAATACCATGACAACGGCCTTCAACCACCGGATGCTATAATCGCAGCTACTGCTTGGTCAAAAAAATTACCACTCCTAACAAGAAATTGGAGGCACTTCAGGTATATTGAAGAGATAAAGCTTGCCCCGATTTACGAGCAAACTTGAAAAATATGCTCTCTGCTATCAGCTATAACCTATCAGCTTATTCTTCTGGGGCGGCTAATTAATATCCTGCTAATCCAGTAAATCCTGTCAAAAGAAAAAAGGAATGTCTGCGCCTGTCTGCGTCCGTCCGCGGCTAATTAAAATCCAAAACTACAAAAATGAAAACCAATCTCAAATATGTCCTAATAACCCCTGCGCGCAACGAAGCAGCATTCATAGAGCAGACAATCAAATCCGTCATACAGCAGACGATTCTGCCGCTCAAGTGGGTAATCGTCAGTGACGGCTCAACCGACGGCACCGATGAAATTGTTAAGAAGTATGCAGTTAATCACGACTGGATCGAATTGGTGAGAATGCCCGAGCGCAAAGAGCGTCATTTCGCCGGCAAGGTCCATGCCTTTAATGCAGGATATGCAAGAATTAAAGATCTGAATTATGACATTATAGGCAACCTGGATGCTGATATCACATTTGAAAAAGATTATATCTCCTTTCTTCTAAGTAAATTTAATAAGAATCCACGCTTAGGTGTATGTGGAACACCCTTCAAAGAGGAATCCCAGCAATATGATTACCGGTTTACCAGTATTGAGCATGTCTCAGGCGCCTGCCAGTTGTTCAGACGGGAGTGCTTTGAGTCTATCGGAGGATATGTGCCTTTAAAGGTTGGTGGGATTGATTTGGTTGCAGTGATTACTGCGCGAATGAAGGGGTGGCAAACCAGAACATTCACAGAAAAAACCAGTATTCACCATCGAAAAACCCAGAGCGGAAAGCACAATAGCTTGATGAGGGCTTTCAGGAGTGGATATCATGATTACCTGATGGGAGGATCCCCAATTTGGCAGGTATTCCGGTCGATGTATCAGATGAGTAAGAGCCCTTTAATTGTCGGGGGCTCTTTTCTTCTCGCAGGATATTTCCGGGCCATGTTGACGCTAACTGAACGGCCTGTGTCCAGAAAATTTGTAGCGTTCAGAAGAAAAGAACAGATGTCCAGGCTGAGGGAGTTTTTCAGTTCGTCCGTTCCGATCTGAAAAAAACCCAAAAAACCCTTTGCGCTCTTTGCGGCTTTGCGGTTAAAACAAAATCTGACCCTTTCAGTACTCTAATGAAGTAGCTCCTTTTCGGCATGTTTATTGACTCCTTATGATTGAATGTATTTTCACCATTGATTACGAGATATGTGGTCACAGGCCTGGATGCTGTATGCATTGTCAATATTAGCAGAGGCGTAATACTTTAGCCCTTTGAAAAAATCAGACAGGATAACAGGATAAACAAAATTTTGCCTGCCTGTGCGTAGCACGCAGACAGGTTTGAAGTAAACAAACGAGGAATTCTTGACAACAGAGGGCTTAAGTAGTATAAATTCTAAAGAATTACAGCAATTGCAACTTTGTTCCATGTTCAAAATACTCAAAAGGAGGATGGAGGGAGAAACTATGTGGTCAGTAAGGCAGTTAGATAAAGTACTCAAAATCGAAGCAGAGCAGGCAGAGAAGAAGATCCTCTGTTTATTAGATCATGACAAGGAGCTTAAAGAAAAAGTAGTTATGAGTGCATATCTTGATAGCGACATTAATCTTGGCAAAGCCGCTGAACTTTTGAATGAGCATCCGGTTGTTTTGCGAAAGCGATGGCAGGAAAGAGGGATTCCGCTCAGATTTGGCGTAACTTCTGTGGAAGAGGTCCTGGCAGAGTGGAAATCGGCTCATTCTATGCAAGTTGAGTCTCATTCGCAATGATATTACTGGACAATACGGTTTTGACGAATTTTGCATTAACCTGTGATTTAGAGTTACTCTGCTTGTTTGCCGGCAATAAAGGGGCGACAACCGACCTCGTCTCAGCAGAATTTTCAAAAGGGGTGAATATCGGGGTTTTGCCTGAGAGTGATTTGACGTGGTTGAAGATAGTCCAGGTGAGGGGCAGACGGGAAAAAGCCCTTTTTCGTTCTCTTCGGAGGGAGTTGGATATCGGTGAGGCATCTTGTCTGGCGATCGCAATTACAAGAGGATGTGATTTCCTAAGCGATGATGGAGATGCCAGGGTCATTGCCCTGCGGGAAGGAGTTCGATTGTCTGGAAGCATTGGTGTGTTGTTAACGCTTGTACAAAGCGGACGAATTGATTTGAAAAGAGCTAACAATGTTTTGAATGATTTTATACGTCATGGGTATTACTCTCCTATCAAGTGCCTCAATCCGTTACTGAAGACTAAATAGTAAAACAGCATCCTCTGAACGATTACGCATAGACAGCACGAAGGCTTTGCAGCGAAAGGTCAGGATCGTTCTAAACTGGAATGTGCCATTGATGAAGGACGGCATAAAACGAATGGTAAACAGACTGAACCAAAAAAACCCTTTGCGATCTTTGCGGCTTTGCGGTTAAAATAAAATCTGACCCTTTCAGTACTCTAATCAAGTAGCTCCTTTTCGGCATGTTTATTGACTCCTTATGATTGAATGTATTTTCACTATTGATTACGAAATATACGGAAATGGCCAAGGCTCTTTGATGGAACTGGTCTACGAGCCGGCGGAGAGATTGAAGGCTATCTTCGAGAAATGGAATAAGCGTTTCGTGCCTTTCGTTGAAGTTGCTGAACTGGAGATGATAGAAGCTAAGGGAGCGGATCCTGACATCGATTTGGTGAAAGGTCAAATACGGGATTTCTACAATGAGGGATTTGAATTAGGACTTCACCTCCATTCGCAGTGGTACAAAGCGCGGTACGAGAACAGAAAATGGCTGCTCGATTACAGCGAGTATAATCTATGTACGCTGCCAAGAGAACGAATCGTTCAAATCGTCGACCGTTCTATCGCATACTTACGAGAGGTATTGGGTGTAGCTGATTTTACGCCACTTTCCTTCAGGGCGGGCAATTGGTTGTTTCAACCCACCCAACCCGTGGCGAGTGTGTTGGCTGAACGAGGCATAAAAGTGGATTCATCAGTCTTTAAGGGCGGGCTGCGGCATGAGCAGAAGTTGGATTACCGCCGGGCCCTCAGAAACGGGTATTATTGGAGGTTTAAGGATGACACGAATGTGCCTGATACCCAAGGAGTCTTGCTTGAGTTACCGATATATACGCAAATGGTCCCGTTTTTAAAAATGATCACAACCAAGCGTATCGGCCAGGAGCAAAAAGCGTCTTCAGCAGCTCAGACTTATAAGACTAGGCTATATCGTCTTATGGATTTCATGTGCCTTTTGCACCCGTTAAAGTTCGATTTTTGCCGAATGACAATAAACGAATTAACACGCATGGTTGACACAATAATAAAAGAGGACCAACAGAGCCCAACATCACTCAGGCCTATCGTGGCAATAGGGCACACGAAGGAGTTGGTTGATTTCGATACTGTTGAGTTTTTTCTTTCTTACTTGGAGCAAAAGGGAATTGCAGTATCAACCTTTGAAGAAGTATATGAGAAAATAAGTGTTTACTGTTAACAGTTGGCAGTTTACGGTCAGACTCGCAAAAACAAAATACCTCAGCCCTTCGAGTAGAGGAGAATCTTTTTATTAACCCGCGGCATTTTATCATTACTAACTTCGCGTAGCGATTGCAATTTTAGCACCGCAAGTCGCGGAGCTAAAGATAAAAAGCAGTTTAATGCGGCAGCATTCATCTGCTGTCTGCGCCAGTCTGCGGTTAAATATACATTCTCTGTGTGAACTCTGTGAGAGATTAATGTTAGCTAAAAAAGTTGAAATTAACTGGAATCCCGATCTTTCCATATATGCTTCTGAATCATTTCTAAAAGCCGTCGGTGATGAATACGGGTGGCTTGGTGGAATTGACGATTCAGGAAAGCTCTGCTGTGTATTGCCATATACCATTATTCGAAAGGCGATTTTTCGTATGGTACGTTTCCGGGTTGAAACTATTCCACTGGAACAAGAGCTTGACATTGAAGAGGAAAAGTCATTTTTAAGCAACGCTATCAAATATTTCCGCTCCATTGGGGCAGACATGATCATTCCTGCTACAACAAATACAATCTTTCGCATTTATCCAAATGGTGCTGATGCAGCGCCCTATGGTACTTATATTATCGACTTAAAACAGACGGAAGAAAAACTTTTTAGCAATTTCAGCTCAAGTCATCGTCGTAAGGTTCGACTCGCAAAGAAAAAGGGAGTGCAGATTAAAAGTGGTATGGAGTACTTGAAAATTGCTTATACACTGGTCCGGGATACGTTTAAAAGATCTTCGATACCTTTTATGGGTTATGATGCGTTCAAACGCATGGTGATCGGTCTCGGCGAAAACGTGAAGATTCTTATTGCTGATTACCAAGGTGTTGTGCAAGGATGTGTGGTTGTTCCATTCAGCAAACACAGTGCTTATTACGTATATGGTGGAAGCATTCCAAAACCGATAACCGGGGCAACGAATCTGCTGCACTGGGAAGCGATCCGGCAATTTTGTGGGCTTGGAGTCAAGCGTTACGATTTTGTGGGGGTTCGAATTAACCCGGAAAAAGGTTCCAAGCAAGAGGGACTCATGATGTTTAAACAGCGTTTCGGAGGAGAACTGGTTCAGGGATACATGTGGAAATACTCTATTAATCCACTGAAATATTTCGTTTATAACTTGGCTGTACGCTTACTTAGGGGCGGCGATATTGTAGATAATGAACGCCATAAATTGTAAAGTGGATTGGCATTAATAGTGGTCAAAGAAAAATACGTTAGAGGTTAGTTTAGAATTTTATGAAGAATCTTGATCTTGGAACATTATCGGACACAGGTCAAAATGGGTATATCATCAACCCCGATGATACAATACTTGTAACAGGAGCTAATGGGTTTATTGGCTCAAGGGTAGTTCGCACGTTGCTATTGTATGGCTTTAAACGAGTGCGATGCTTAACGCGACCGACGAGTAACTCGAAGAAGCTTGAAGATATAGCCAAGGAGTTCGGAAGAGAAAATATAGAAATTGTGAGGGGTAATTTGCTTTCCCGTGATGCTTGTATGATTGCCGCAGAAGGAGTGTCCGTTGTTTATCATTTGGCGGCAGGCATTGACAAGACCTATCCTGGATGTTTCTTGAACTCTGTGGTGACCACGAGGAATCTTATTGACGCTGTTATTAAGGAGCAAACCCTAAAACGTTTCGTCAATATCAGTTCTATCGCGGTCTATTCGAACGAGAAAATACAGCGCGGCGGCTTGATGGATGAATCGTGTGAAGTAGATACCAAATTGCTTGAAAGATATGAACCTTATACTTACGGGAAAGCGAAGCAAGACGAGTTAGTGCTGGAGTATGCCCAAAAAAAAGATTTACCTTATGTGATTGTACGGCCAAGTGTCGTTTTTGGTCCTGGAAAGGCAAAGATTACTGATAGGATAGGGACTGATACTTTTGGTGTGTTTCTTCATCTTGGGTTAAATAACAGGGTGCCCTTCACGTACGTAGACAATTGTGCAGAAGCTATTGTTTTAGCCGGGCTGAGAAAAGGAATCGAAGGGCAGGTCTTTAATGTTTTTGATGACGACTTGCCGAAAAGTCGAGAATTTCTTAGACTGTATAAGCGCAAGGTGCATAGCTTTTTTTCAATACCAGTCCCCTATCCGGCTTGGTTTTTTTTCTGCTATTTTTGGGAGAAGTACTCAAAATGGTCTGAGGGGCAACTACCACCCGTCTTTAATCGTAGGGCATGTGCTGTTTATTGGAAGGGCAATAAATACCCAAACAATAAGGCAAAAGAGTTGTTAGGGTGGTATCCGCGGATACGGATGAATGAGGGCTTGAAAAGGTTTTTTGCCTACATGCGCGAAGTGAAGGGCCAAAAAAATGATTAAGGTCGGCATCATCGGTTGTGGTAAAATGGCTGATAACCACGCAGTCCCAATCCAGAGAATCCCCGGCACTGAAATCGTGGGAGTGTGTGATAGAGAGGCATTAATGGCCCGGGATATGAGCGAGCGATTTCAAATTAAGAACTATTTTACCGATGCGAAAGATATGCTTGAGGCGATCAAGCTTGACGTTGTTCATATAACAACGCCTCCACAGAGTCATTTCGAATTAGGTAAGATATGCCTGGAAGCCGGGTGTAACGTTTATATCGAAAAACCCTTTACTTTAAACACTGCCGAGGCTGTGGAGTTAATACGACTTGCAAATCAGAATAAACTTAAGATAACTGCGGGCCACAATGCTCAATTCACTCATGCCATGGTTCGGATGAGGGAATTAGTAAAAAAAGGGTATCTGGGCGGCAAACCGGTTCACATGGAGAGCATTTACTGCTATGACTTTGGAGACGTGAGTTATGCAAAAGCCCTTCTGTGTGACAAAGAACATTGGGTAAGAAAGCTTCCTGGATCGTTGCTGCAGAATATTATCAGTCACGGCATCAGCAAGATAGCAGAGTTTTTGTCAGGCGATAATCCAACAGTCATTGCCCATGGCTTCACCACTCCATTCCTTAAAAGCATTGGACAAAATGATATTATCGACGAAGTACGGGTAATTATTCTGGATGAAGATTCTACAACCGCCTATTTTACATTTTCTTCCCAAATCAGTCCCTCACCTCATCAATTCCGACTGTATGGACCAAAACAATCATTAATTGTTGATGATGATCATCAAATTCTCATAAAGATAGACAATAAAGAATACAAGAGTTACTTAAGATACTTTCTTCCTCCATTTGAATACGCGAAACAGTATGTTGAAAACTTTGGCGGAAACTTCATGAAATTCATCAGGAAAGACTTCCACCTGCCGAATGATGCAGCCTTGAAAACGTTAATAGAGTCTTTCTACAATTCAATCGTCAATAATGCACCTTTGCCACTATCATACAGGGAAATTCTTCTAACATCGAAGATTATGGATGCCATATTTATACAGATTAATGAAGCACAACCGTAAACTGTGAACCTTAAACCTTGAACCATTAAGATATCATGCCTCCACCACTCGCATTATTCTTCTGTATTGTCTTTGTGCTCTTTCTGCTCAGGCTTGAACGTAAACAGGCCACCCAGGTGTCTTGGGCCCAGTGGATACCGACCATTTGGATGCTCCTCATCGCCAGCAAACCTTTGGGCGTTTGGTTTCCGTCGTCAGTGGGTGGGGGCGCTGAGTCCGGAAGCCCATTGGATCGATATTTCCACAGCGGGTTCTTGTGTCTGGGTCTGTTTATACTCGCCAGAAGACAGTTCGATTGGTCCAGTGCCATAAAAAAGAACACCTGGTTGTTTTTACTGATTGGCTTCATGCTCATCAGCATTCTCTGGTCCGACATCCCATACATATCCTTCAAGCGTTGGATCAGACAACTGGTTGGTATTGTTATGGCCTTTGTTGTTCTAAGTGAACGGGAACCACGCCAGGCGTTGGAAAGCATTTTCAGGAGAACCATATACATTCTCATTCCCTTTTCGATTATGCTCATCAAATATTACCCTTACTATGGCGTCATGTTTGGTCGTTGGTCGGGTGCGCTGATGTGGGTAGGCGTTACCACGCAAAAGAATGGTCTTGGCTGTTTGTGCCTCTTCGCTGCGTTTTTCCTTATCTGGACGCTTATCAGGAGATGGCGGGGGCGAGATATACCTGTTACAAGGTATCAAACCAAAGTCGAAGTGTTTGTCCTACTCTTAGCACTCTGGATGCTGAAAGGACCGGAAGGGGCATACTCAGCGACTTCGATTGCCGCGTTAACTGTTGGATTGTCAACATTTTTCGCTCTTTTGTGGATGAAAAAACGCCGAATAAACATAGAAGCGAATGCGTTGTCGGCGATAATCATTCTCATTATTGGTTTTGGAATTGGTGCGCCGATATCTGGCGGATTATTCGTTGGGGAGGGCGTTACATCCATCCTTGGAAGGGATGCTACCCTGACGGGGCGAACTGATGTTTGGGCGGATCTCGTTTCGGTTGCGATGCAGCAGCCCATTGTGGGACACGGTTTTGGAGGTTTTTGGACCCCCAGGTCCCGCGAAGTGTATAAAATTAGTGGAGCCCACAATGGGTACCTGGAGGTGCTTATAGAACTTGGATTTGTTGGCCTGCTGTTTTTTTCGATGTTTTTGCTGTCCTCTTGCCGGAAGGCTCAAAGGATGCTGATCTATGACTTTGATTGGGCCAGCCTTTGGATTTGTTTTCTATTAATAGCTGTGCTTCACAATATAACCGAGTCCTCAATCAACTCATTGACGAGCCATCTAACGGCAGTTCTTATGTTTCTATTAGTCTCTTCTACGGCAACTGTTTCAAACAACCAGATGCTTCCACGAGAAGTGTGACATTTCGCAGTATGAATTGTTCCAATAAATTACGCAAGCCAAGGATTCCTGTGACATCATGAAAGAACACATTTCAGTCTGCATTTGTACATACCACCGCAATAAAATGCTGGAACGTCTGCTGAGAAAAGTGGCATTGCAGGAGACCGGCGGTCTGTTCGACTTTTCAGTAGTAGTGGTGGACAATGACGCAGTAGGGCCTGCCAGAGAAACCGTGATGCGGTTGAAGGATGAACTGGGCCTGGATATCACTTACGGCATTGAGCCGGAACAGACGATTCCTGCGGCCAGAAACCATGCTCTTCGGCTTGCCCGCGGCAATTACATAGGCATCATTGATGATGATGAATTCCCTCCGCAGCACTGGTTGATAACAATGTATCATGCCATACATACATTTGATGTAGATGGGGCACTGGGCCCTGTCCATCCTTTTTTTGAGCAACAGCCCCCTGCCTGGCTGCTTAAGGGTAGGTTCTGTGCGCGGCCGATTCACCGAACAGGCACCCTGTTACACTGGAGCCAAACCCGCACAGGGAACGTCCTTCTTAAAAAAGAGGTGTTTGATAAGCACAATATTTGTTTTGACTTAAAGTGTAAAACCAGCGGTTCAGACCGAGTGTTTTTCAAGGTAGCGATGCAAGTTGGTTGTCGCTTTATTGCTGTTGAAGAAGCGCCGGTTTACGAAATTGTCCCGCCTGAGCGATGGACAAAGGGGTACTACCTGAAGCGCGCTCTGCTTCACGGCCTTAATTCACACAGAAACAGCGTGGGCCGGACGCGAGGATTATCACAGGTGATGGTGCCATTGAAGTCAACCTTTGCCTTGTTGACATACACCATAGCCGTCCCTTTTTGCGTGTGTCTGGGTAGCCATGTGCTGATGAACTGCCTCGAAAGAGGTTGCCACCATCTGAGCCGGTTGCTTGCCATGCTGGGGATAGAATTGGTCAAGAAGCGGAATTTTTAGTGCAGAGAATTGTGTTTGTACCGTAAAAGCAATGTCAGCTATACAAACCTCGAAACTTAACTTAAAGCACATCATTGTCAAGCTGAGGAAATCTTCCTTTGTTAAAAATGTTCTTGTCGTGATGTCAGGCACGGCCGCGGCCCAGGTTCTTGGCTTCGCCCTTACTCCAATTATCAGTCGCCTTTTTTCTCCATCGGACTTTGGGGTGTTTGGTTCGTTCAATGCAGTTGCCACCGTTATTGCCGCAGGGGCAACCTTGCAATACACCCAGGCTATTATGCTTCCGAAAGAGAAAAAGGACGCCATTAATCTCTTTTGTGTTTCTTGTATATGTATGTTCGCTGTAGTTTTCTTACTTTTCATATTTTGTCTTCTTGCCCCCACATTCGTAAACGGTCTAATGAAAACAGAAGGCGTCTGGTCTCTATCAATGTTGGTTGCAGCCACCGCTGTAGCCGGCATTAATCAGTCATGCCAGGCCTGGTGCGTACGAGTTAAAGCCTTTAAGCACACTGCGGCGTCACAGGTTATTCGTAGCCTCTCGCAGAATGGAACGCAGATTGGATTTGGCTATCTCAAAGTAGGAGCTGTAGGACTTATCGTTAGCAGCATTCTGGGCAATATGTTGGCAAGCCTCAACTTGGTTCGGGTGCTTCTCCCTGACCTTTTGACTTTTGGGCGCTACATTCGGTGGAACCGGATGAAGCAACTGGCAAAAGAATACCGTGATTTCCCCATGTATTCCGCCTCTCAGAACGTCATCAATGCTTTGTCGTCAGGCTTGCCCGTTTTGCTGTTGACTCATTTTTACGGAATTGCGATTGCCGGGGCCTATGCATTCGGGGTGCGTATCCTGTGGGCGCCAATGAGTTTGCTAATAGGGGCGCTTCGACAGGTACTTTTTCAAAAGGCTTCTGAAACCCAGCATCAGGGTGGCAGTTTGACGCACCTTTACATTAAGATTACCTTGGGGTTGTTTGCTCTGGCGTTCTTCCCTTCTGTGATTTTGTTCATATGGGCGCCAGAGATTTTCGCCTGGATATTTGGCTCTCAGTGGTATACTGCTGGCGAGCTTGCAAAATTTCTTATTTTGTGGATGATGTTTGTCTTCTGTAACCTTCCAGCCGTGCTTTTCGCGCGGATTATCAGGATCCAACGCACAGTTTTTTTTTATGATCTGTTTCTACTGGCTGCAAGAGTGATGGCTTTGGTGTTGGGTGGTTTGTATCTTAGCGCCTTGCACACTGTGATGCTATTTGCATTCGTTGGAGCGGCTATGAACTTATTTTTGATTCTCCTGGTGGGCTATGCTGTGATGAAGAAAGAAGGGGATACAATTTTTAGTCTATTGGCGGTTATAAGACGGGGAAACTTAGGAGGATAGATATGCAACTGATAAATAGGATTTCTAATCGTCTATTTAAAATACTATATTGGCCAATATGCCGGGCGTATGCACGGCATATTGTGGGAAACATGCCAGCCGATGCAGTACTTAGATACTTGTGCAGCCTGCAGTTCTTGAGGGTGCATCGCTTTTGGCCGGACTTTGTGCATCCACGCCGTTTTTCCGAGAAATTGTTTAGCCGCATGCTCCATGACCGGGATCCCCAATTGGCTTTGGTCAACGATAAACTACGTGTGCGGGACTACACGGCGGCAAAAGTGGGGAGCGAGTACCTGATTCCACTGTTTTGGAGCGGAGACAAGCCGGAAGAAATCCCCTTTGATGCGTTACCATTGAAGTTTGTGATAAAGACTAATCACGGATGTGGATATATAATCATTGTCAATAATAAGACACAACTGGATCATACAGATATAATGGTTCGGGTGAAGAAATGGCTCGGCGAGAATTTCGGCCAGGACAAGTATCTTGGGATAGCCTGGGGCTATAAGAACATAAGACCATGCATAATGATTGAATCATTCATAGAAGAGAACGGGAAAGCCCCGGTTGATTACAAGTTCTATTGTTTTTCTGGACGCGTGGAGGTCATTACTCTGCATTTTGACAGGTTTGAAAAGCACAAGACCAGGGCGTTCGATAGAAATTTCGAACCACGTGAGTTTAGATACGATTTTGACCAGTGGAAAGGCGAATGTCAGCGTCCGCCGAACTTTGAGGCAATGGTTCAGTTGGCGGAATCTTTGGCGGAGGGTTTTGATTGCATGAGGGTAGATCTATACAGCCTGGGGAACAGGATCTATTTTAGCGAGTTAACACCCTATCCGGGTGGAGTCTCTACGAGATTTCTCCCAACGAGTGAGGATTACACCCTTGGAGAAAAATGGAAGAGGAAATGAAAGCATACAGAGGCATCACTAATTTGACCCTTAACGAGCGGCTTCTGTAATGATTGATCTATTTTTCGTTTGAACAAGGAGAAAACTATATGTTGGATAGAGTTAAATTCTTTCGTCGACGGCAGTATGTTTTGGGGCCAGAACATCTGGATTATGAGGGCTGGAAGCAGCTCAAGATTAACGAGAAATTTTTACTCACGATTCATCCTGATCTCACAACCACCATTGTGGAAAATGGAAATAATAGAGCCGTTTTGCTTGGCTATGCTATAGATCCTTTTAATCCGAAATTAAACGATTTGGAGATTCTTCAACGCTTTGTAACTGGTTCGATATCCTTGTATAATGTAATCTGTGGCTTGGAAAAATTGAGTGGTCGATTTGTGCTGATTGTCAAGTGTTCCGAGGGAATGTGGTTGTTTCCGGACGCAAATGCACTTCGTCAAACCATCTTTTGCTTTGATGAGCATAAGGCAATATGGTGTGCTTCACAGCCTGAGATCTTGGCTGAACGATTCGACTTCATATATGACGAAGAGGTACTAAGCTATCGAAATATGCCTGCATATAGCAATAGTAAAGAAGAATTCTGGCTCATAAACGACAGAACCCCCTTTCGCGAAATTAAATATCTTTTGGCTAACCATTATCTCGACTTGCTGCATGGATCAGTTAAACGTTTTTGGCCAGTGTCTGATTGCATAGGTTCACTTTCAGTTGAAGAAAGCATTCGTCTTAGCACGCCCATTTTGCAGAATAGCATTAAAGCTGCCGTGGACAGATTTGATTTAAAAATGGGAATTACAGCCGGAAGCGACAGCCGCAGGTCATTGGCTGCCGCGAAGGATGTATCTGACAAGATTTTCTTTTTTACACATACTCCACGCAATGATACTACTGATATGGATATTCCGGCTCGTTTGTTACCTAACTTAGGTATTAAGCATCATAGTCTTGGAATCCAACCAATGAGTGCTAAATTTCGAGCACTTTACGAGCGTAGTGCTACCTGGGCTCGTGAACGACGCGGTCAAGTGGCACATACTGCGCTCATTAATTTTGGCCCGGACGCGACTGTATTAAACAGTAACCTCAGTGAAATCCATCAATGCTGGTACTGGCTCCCCAAATCTAAAATAAATGGCGAAGGACTGGCTCTGGCAACGCGTTTAAATCATCACTTCGCGACAAATGAGTTCCAAAAATGGCTGGATGATGCTAAGCTCGCTTGTGAAACTTCCGGAATAAACATTCTGGTTCTGTTCGATTATGAATTAAGGTCAAGATGGGCGGCTGCGGCTTTCTACGAGTACGACATTGCTTATGAAACTTTTAATCCTTATAATAATCGGTATCTTAGTTGCTTAGAGTTATCCGTAAGTGAGCGGTATAGAAGTGGTCAGCGTTTGGATTTTATTATTAAGCAAGTTAAGTATATGTGGCCGAAGGTATTGACTGAGCCAATCAATCCAGAAAACAATATACTGGGGAAGTTTAAAAGGTATATTTTGCAATTTATTATTCACAAAGCAATAACACCCTGGCTGCCATTGTACCAATATCTGAAATATCTTAACTCGAAGTGGATATTTTACAAGTAAAATCATTGCGGTAACACATAAAACTTTTGGATATGCTTAGAAAAATTGAAATGATTATTCAGAACATAGTTCACTATGTAATATTGGGATGCATTTTGCTAAAACATACAACTGTATTTTTTTACTTAAGCTACTTCCCAAAGCGGCTTCCTATTCGTGAAAAATGATGAGTACAAAGGAAATTTGTGAATGATTGCAGAGCCTGACTTTTTCATCGCGGGCGCCCCCAAGAGCGGGACGACTGCAATGGATAACTTCCTTAAGCAGCACCCTGAGATTCATATAGCGGGCCGCAAAGACATGAATTTTTTTGGCAGCGACTTCAAACCCCCACATCCTTATTTTTTTGAGCGTGACAAAGACAAATACCTTGCGGAATTTAAGGGCGCCGAGGGAAAAAAGTGCGCGGGAGAGAGTTCGGTCTGGTATCTCTATTCCAAGCGTGCCGCCGTTGAAATTAAAGCATTTAACCCCAAGGCGCGAATCATCGTCATACTGCGCAATCCCGCCGACGCGATCTTTTCTCTGCACGGGCAACGCTTGTTGGTGGGGATTGAGACAATCGTCGATTTCCGTAAGGCGTTGGCCGCCGAGGCCGAACGCAAGCAGGGCAAGCGGATCGCGCCGCGAACTCCCTTTCCGGAAAGTCTTCTTTACCGTGAAATCTATCATTACACCGAGCAGCTCCAGCGATTCATCGCTCTATTCGGGCGTGAGAATATGCACATTATCATTTACGACGAATTTAAATCTGACAACACGGGCGTTTACCGGAAACTCTGTGAATTTCTCGGTGTGGATTCCAACTTTAAACCTGTATTTTCGATTATCAATCCCCCGGTCAAGCTGAGAAATCAACGGCTCAACCGCTTTCTTCAGGTTCCGCCTATCACGATAAAATCGGCCGTCAAGGCGCTGCTCCCCCGGGCCGCGCGTCAATTCCTGCACGACCGTCTTCACGATCTTAATCGGAACAAGGATAAGCGGGAGCCAATGCCGCTCGACCTGTGCCGTGAACTCCAGCGCGAATTCGTCCCTGAAGTGGAGCGGTTGAGCGAGCTACTGAATCGTGACCTTACACATTGGACGAAAACATAGTCATATTTACGAATCGCTGCTGTCCAAGAACGGAGGAAATTTAATTTGATTTTGTAATGATAATGCTTGTATTTTTAGCGAGATCATTATAATAAATTTTCATGGTGTCAACGCCAACGAACAACAACAACGAGGATGGCATATAAATGAATATTATCAAAGCAATCCTATTATTATTATTATTATTATCATTATTAATCCCATATAGTGCTGATGCTGCAAACTTTGTGGCAGCGAGTGCATCAAGGGCTGACGTAGCTACGGCTATAGCTTCTGCGACCTATGGAGACACAATCACAGTCCCCCAGTGTGCAGCAGGGGATTGCGTATGGACAAGTGGCATTGAAATCACTAAAGACATTAATATTATTGGGAGCGGAATTGATTCAACCATCTTAACATTGGGATTTACCGACAACCAAATTTTTGAGGCCTTTTTCAAATTTACCCCTGATGCAACGTCTCGCAGCAGGCTCAATCAATTAAGTGGTGAAGGAACATTTCAAGTAGCCGGATTTATGTTCGCTGGGAATAACCGTATGCAAAATAAGTTCGGAACATTGATTTATAATATGAACACAACAGCAATTAGGCGGGTAAAAATACATAATAATAAATACACTTCAATTCATAGAGCTGTCCAGTCGAGAGGAAACGTGTATGGTGTTTTTTATAACAATCAGCTAATTAGCACAAATGCCAGCTATCCATTAGGATACGGATTAGATTCTTGGAATAACAATGCAATGTCTTTGGGTAGCGGAGATGGCTGGTATGTTGAAGGCAACACATTTTCATTTGATGGAAACGGTACAGTTAGTGGTGGCGGTCAGGGTATGGGGCACGTCGTTAGATATAATTCAGTAACAGGGAGTCATAACATCTATGTTGAATCACACGGAAACCAGCCTTCTTTCGTAAGGGGTACGCAGATAACAGAGATATATGGGAATAATTTTGCATCTACTCCCAGTCAGAGCGCTATTGATCTTAGGGGAGGAAAGGGTATGGTTTTTTTCAATAAAGTAAATACCTACTATTTTTGTGTGAGGGAAGAATATAACGACACACTCTCCGGTGTCCCTATGAATAACGCTTGCCCAGAGGATGGGCCTCAAATATGTTTAGATAATTGCGTATCTATGAAGGTAAACCACACTTATTTATTCAACAATAGACATATTTTGGATTCATCTATCATTCCATTTCCCATTAGGGAAGATAGATATGATGGTGTCAATGCAAATGTTCCTCCTGAATTAGTTGAAAACAGAGAGTTTTGGCAGCAATATTCAACTGGAACTTTCGATGGCACAGGGAGAGCAAATGCGGGTGGCGGAGTCGGCTGTGGAACATTAGCTGAAATGAACGCTATAAATCCAGGTTCTGGTCAACATATTGGGTTTGGGTTTTGGGTTACTGATCAAAGCTGTTCAGATCTTACAGACTTAATTGGTGCAAACCCAACTACGCCTATATCTGGCACACTATATAGATGGTCTGGGTCTGAATGGGTGGCTTATTATACTCCTTATCAGTATCCTCATCCATTGACTGCATCTGACCCTCCACAGAACTTGCATATAGTCCAGTAAAAACAAGCCAAACATAGAGGTCACCTACCAAGAAACACTTTATAACTTGTTGAAATCGTAGAGAGTTTAGAATGAAAAATATTTATATATCCGTTTTATATTTATGCTTATGAATTTTGGACGCAAAAAATCCTCTTCCCATTTTCGTCAAAAAATAGAACTTGTTGATTTAACTATATATTTACGTTCAGGCCCGATTATTCTTTTTTATGTTGTAGCCTACCAAACGGGGTCCCATAACGGGCCACCAATGAAAAAATCACCAATAATCGGAACCAGGCTACTAAACGGGCTCTTTGGCACCATTGGCCATACGGTCTTGACTGCCCGAACGTTGGAATAAAAAATAGCATGATCTTAGCAAAAGCGCAATTGTTTCTTACAGGTAAGAAATACCCAAAGGCGTATTGGAATGGCTACTAAATGGCAGGTCCCTCCAAAAAGACGGCGAGCAGGCAAGAGAAAAAACACCCCTCCCTACAAAAAAATACATCTTTTTTTCGCTTGTCCTCTTACTTTCGCACCAGCACAGCCTCGCTTTATTGTCACTTTTTTTCGCTCCCGTTATTTAGCGGAAGAATGCAATGTAGATATAATGTAGATATAATGAAGCTGCTTCTATGGGAAGCCTTGTTGGGTAACTGGGGCGCCGTCGGTAATTCGGAATCGGACATAGCAATTGAAGAGTTCGATCCCTACAACAGCCACTATATCTACGAGATTATGCTGTCGGTCGATTCAGTTCAAGGGGATCTCTTTGAAGGAACGTTCAAGGAGATGTGGCCGGAACTGTTGGATTATCCCTTCAATCCACCTGATACACGGATGGATTGGATAAAGCATTGGTTACAGCAGATTGGACTTTTTCAGCACCTGAAAAGGCAAAGGTACAGATTCGATCGTTGGAAATTTCACAGACTGACAGGTATGTCGCAGGAGTAGGGAGTGAAGGGTCGGTGATAGAAATTTTGGCTTGGAATGTCTTATAATTTAAAAGATTGGGGAGACTTTTATAGCTTGCGACAAAGAGATTGGGATGGAGGTAAACGATGCCGGGAATAGCCGGTTTAATTACGAAGGAAATAGTTGGTAATGAAGAGGAAACGCTTGGGGTTATGGTTGACTGTATGCTCCATGAACCTTTTTACACGCATGGGACTTTCATAAATCCGAAGAATGGATTTTTTATTGGATATACCGCAATTCAGGACTCCTTCGCAGATTGTATGCCAATCTTCAATGAAAGCATGGATCTCGTTCTCTTTTTAACCGGTGAATGTTACCTGGATCATGGCTTGATTGAAGACCTGAAAAATCGTGGACACCATTTCAACCCCAAGGACGCATCGTACATTGTCCATCTGTACGAGGAAAAAGGTGAAGATCTATTTGAGATTCTTAATGGGTGGTACAACGGAATTATACTGGACTTACGCAAGTCTGAGGCGACGCTTTTCAATGACAGATATGGGATCCGACGTATCTACTTCTATGAGAACAAAAATGTCTTCGCGTTTTCATCTGAAGCAAAGTCACTCTTGAAAGCCTTCCCAGAGCTTCGCGAGATTGACCTGCAAAGCGTAGGGGATTTTTTGACTTTTGATTGTGTGCTCGATAATCGAACGTTTTTCTCCAATGTCTCCCTTCTACCTGCTGGTTCGGTCTGGACCTTTGAGAAGGGCAATGTCAAAAGGAGAACTTTTCTCGATATGGCTTCACTGGAAAACCAGACTCCCTTGAAGAAGGAACTGTTCTTTGAAGAGCTTGCGGACACCTTTAAACGGGTGCTTCCCCGCTATTTCTCCGGGGGACCGATAGGGATGGGGAATACGGGTGGTCTTGACACAAGATTGATTATGGCCTGTATAGATGCCGTTCCCGGTCAATTGCCTTGTTATACCTTCGGAGGAACATATAGAGACATCCTGGATGTGCGTATTGCTCCGAAAGTTGCGGCAGCATGTGGGCAGCCGCATCAGGTCTTGCGGTTGGATGATGAGACGTTACTGGCGGAATATCCCTACCACGTGGAAAGAGCGATATACATCTCAGATGGTCTCGAAGGCGTTGATAAGGCTGATGTGATTAGTTTCAATAAGATGGCCCGGGAAATCGCACCCGTCAGAACGACTGGCAAGTATGGTAGTCAGGTCTTGAAAGGAATCGTGGGTTTCCAAGAAAGGCCTCCAGACCTGAACCTCATCGATGAGAATTTTAAGCACTATCTTGATATAGCCAAGATAAAGGGTTTTGAGCTTCAAAGAGGCAACAAGCTCTCTTTTCTTTTACACAATGTAATTCCTTGGTGGTGGAATGGTTTCGTTGCGCTGGAATCATCTCAGGTTGAAATCCGTAGCCCTTACTTAGACAATGATCTTGTTAAGCTTTTGTATAGGGTTCCACATGATGCAGTAGGCTATGGAACAGAATTCCAGCTCAGCCTCATCGCGCAGACAAAGCCGGAATTGATGGCTATACCGACAACAGGTACTTATGGTGGAAATTATCCGTTGGGCATCTCGAAAGTCGTGAAGACGGCGCTCCAACTGCTGATAATATTAGATAAGATCTACATTCGCGAAAGGTTGCCCTACAAAATGACACATCTTGTGGGTCGTTTAGACTATCTTCTCTCACCCTTACACCTCGAACGTATAACAATGGGATTTACCGATTTTCGGCGCTATCGCGTGTGGTTTAGGGATCAACTCGCAGGGTATTTGCAGGATATGCTCTTGGACAATAAAACGCTTAGCCGGCCTTATTGGAACAGGCAGCATCTGATAAAGATTGTAAACGATCATATTCATGGACGAGGAACCTATCTCCGAGAGATTCGCAAGGTGCTTCAGATTGAATTAATTCATCGGGTTCTCTTGGAAGGTCTTCAGTAAGTGGGGAAAAATCGGGGACGTCCTTGACTTCTTTGACTTAGGGACTCGGAAGCAAATAAATCCACATTCTTGCTTGTCTTTCGGCTCGTCTTCTGCGTTGCATCAAGAGTTGCATATCCCGATATGCGCCCACTGATACGCCTTGAATACGAACCAAAATTCTGCGCAATCTTGGGGAATTATAAAATATTGGGCTGGGGTCAAACCTTGATTATATCATTAAAGGAAAATGGGGTCACCCATTAAAGGCCCGGGCAAGAGAAA
>Ga0255429_1094_pt1 | contig 19246 bp, 16 predicted proteins | sample ANMaggSeSYBR02H9_FD_182636 | JGI IMG/M metagenome (GOLD analysis project Ga0255429, IMG submission 182636) | Sediment cell enrichment communities from methane seep in Santa Monica Basin, California, United Staets - ANME aggregate JGI... | ecosystem: Environmental > Aquatic > Marine > Cold seeps >... | reverse complement strand
ACGGCCTTTTAAAGGAAAAGCTTCCTATCTATCCCAGCGATATTGATTATGCGGTAAGGGCTCTTTGTTCCGATGATAATATCAAGCTTAAAGATATCTTTCTGGATAAAGTGTTCATTTCATCAAAAAAAAAACGCTTTATTACACCCAAAAATCGTGCGCAAAAAGAATATATTGATGCTATCCGCAATTATGATATGGTTTTTGGAATAGGGCCTGCGGGAACAGGCAAAACATATTTGGCTATGGCTATGGCTGTTTCAGCTCTTTCAAAAAAACAGATAAACCGAATAATTCTCACGAGGCCGGCAGTTGAAGCTGGTGAGACTCTGGGGTTTTTGCCAGGCGACCTGGCGGAAAAGGTTGATCCGTATCTAAGACCTCTTTATGATGCGCTTCACGATATGATGCGCTTTGAAAAAGGTTTCTAATCTCATGCATCAAGGAATTATAGAAGTAGCACCCCTTGCGTTTATGCGTGGAAGAACCTTAAATGACGCCTTTATTATTTTAGATGAGGCGCAAAATACAACTTCTGAACAAATGAAGATGTTCCTGACCCGAATAGGATTTAACTCCAAGACCGTAATAACCGGCGATATCACCCAGACAGACTTGCCGGTTAATAAACCTTCCGGACTTATAGAGACAAAAAATATTTTACAGGGAATAGATGGAATAAAGTTTGTTTTTTTCTCAAAAACAGATGTGGTCAGGCACAAATTAGTTCAGAAAATTATTAATGCGTATGAAGAGCTGGAAGCAAGTAAAAAAAAATAACACAATAAATCCCATATGAATATAGAAAAAAATAATAAAGCAATTAGAAATTTTTTTGCTTCAAGCAAATCTATTAGATGGTTCATTCTAATAGGTTTTACCATAATATTTACCATTATCCTTTATCCAACTCTTATAATAACAAAACATTCCTATAAATTAGGAGATGTTGCTGAAAGAGATATTAAAGCACCAAAAGATTTTCTTATTGAAGATAAAGAAGCTACAGAGGAAAACCGTAAAAAGGCTGCTGAAGAGGTTTTAACTGTTTACGATAACGATGCGTCTCTTAGCGTAAAACTTAGCCGGAATGTAAAACAAGCTTTTGTTGAAATGGCTGATATTTTCGAAGCATACATAGAAACTCAAGGCAATGCTTCATCAAACAAAGAGATAAAACCGTTATCATTAAATGAAAAACTCTGGCAGCTCAAAGAGAGCTTTGAGGAAACAATCGGCATCACGGTAAGCGATGATGTATATAAAATTTTTATAGAAAAAAGGTTTTCAAGCAATATCGCCGATCTTATTTCCAAGATTCTAACAGAGATAATAAATAATGGAGTCGTCATTAACAAAGATATTCTTCTTAAAGAATCAGATAAAGGAATAATATTAAGGAATGTTGAAACAAAGACTGAAAAAGTCGTTTATGATCTTAAATCATTCTATGGTTCTGACCAGGCAAAAATAATGGTAAGAGTTATTGGTCAGCCCCTGCTCAAAGACATGAACTATAATTTGGTCAACCTTATTGTAGATTTTGTCCAAAAGCTGATACAGCCGAATATAACTCTAAACACAAATGAAACCGAAGAACGAAAAAAAAGAGCTGCTGCTGAAATCAAGCCGGTTCTTTACAAAATAAAAACAGGAGAAATGCTTCTTCGCGAAGGCGAAATAATAACCAAAGTTCAGCTTTTAAAGCTCAAAAATCTGCAGATCCAGACAAAAAAAGAACATATACTGTCAATTAGTATCGGTGCAGCTATGATAATGCTGTGCCTGCTTGTCTTAACTTACATTCTTCACATTAAGCATAATAACCGGTTTGCACGTAATCATAATAAAAACCTGCTGGTTCTGGCATGTATGCTTATAATTATTTTATTGTTCGCCAGATTATCCACACCATTGTCTGAAGCACTGACCCAAAGTTTGACTTTTGCAGTTTCTCCTTCATCAATTATTTTCGGTATTCCAATTGCCTCTGGTGCCATGACCATATGTTTGTTGATAGGCCTCAAGATAGCAATACCCTTTGCTCTGGTGGCCGCTGCATGCACAGCAGTAATTTTTCAAAACAGATTTGAAATTTTTATCTATTTTTTGCTTAACAGCGCAATGGCAGCTTACTGGTTACAGAATTGCAGGGAACGCAAAGTATTTATTAAGGCTGGATTAAAGATAGGATTACTAAATGTGGTGCTTTCAACAGCAATTGCTGTCTATATTTCAGGCTTTTTAGGCTTCAAAATATTAGAGGTCTGGGCTTTTGCCTTTATGGGTGGTATCATAGCCGGAATCGTTACAACAGGCATCGCCCCTCTTGTAGAAATAGTATTTGGTTATACAACAGATATTACGCTTCTTGAACTTGCAAATCTCGAAAGGCCGATTCTTCGCCGGCTAATGATAGAGGCTCCAGGCACCTATCATCATTCCGTTATTGTGGGTAACATGGTCGAAGCTGCTGCCGTTGAAATAGGTGCAAATCCTTTGCTTGCTAAAGCTTGCGGCTATTATCACGATATCGGCAAAATAAAGAAGCCTTTGTATTTTATCGAAAACCAGAAAAACGGCAAAAACAAACATCACAAACTCGCTCCTTCCATGTCAAAACATATATTAGTTGCTCATGTAAAAGAAGGTGTTGAGATGGCAAAACAAAATAAACTTGGCCAAGCAATAACCGACACTATAAGGCAACATCATGGTACAAGCCTGATCACCTACTTTTACGAAAAAGCAAAGAAACAAAAAGGCGAAGATGCTGTAAATGTTGATGATTTCAGATACCCCGGTCCAAAACCTCAAACAAAGGAAGCCGGACTTGTTATGCTTGCAGATGTTGTTGAAGCTGCCTCAAGGACTCTGGATAATCCCACGCCATCAAGGATTCAGGGACTTGTGCAAAATCTTATAAACAAAATTTTTTCTGATGGGCAGATTGATAACTGCGAATTAACATTAAAGGATTTGCATAAAATAGCGAAAACTTTTAATGGAATATTAAGCGGAATACATCACCACCGCATAAATTATCCTGAAAAATCCTCTTCTATCAATGGAAAGGTTAAAGATGAAAGTCCTGATAGACAACAGGCAAAACAACTACAAAGTTTCTTCGGAAATGATACGGAAAAAAGCTCAGGCCATCTTAAACGCCTTGGACTGTCCTGATGGAGAACTTTCCATCCTGATCGTTAATAATCTCCTGATAGAGGCTCTAAATAAACAATATTTCAATCGATGTGGCCCTACCAATGTTATAGCTTTCCCCATGCGGGAGGGCAAATTTGCAAACATCTCGCCTCAGTTGTTGGGCGATGTGGTTATATCTGTTGAAACCGCTTATCAAGAAGGAGTAAATGCGGGAATCAGTATGGAAGAACGTTTTATACAGCTTTTGATTCACGGAATTCTTCACCTGTTTGGCTATGATCATGAAACAACGGAGCAGGAATCTCTTAAGATGGAAAAAAAGAGTGAAGAACTTATGAAATTGATAGAAAAGATATAACCAGTAGGGGCGATCCTTGTGATCGCCCTAATCAGGGCGGTCTTTGCATTCGCCCTAATCAGGACGGTCTTTGCATTCGCCCTAATCAGGGCGGTCTTTGCATTCGCCCTAATCAGGGCGGTCTTTGCATTCGCCCTAATCAGGGCGATCACAAGGATCGCCCCTACTATGTTCATAATATGGAGGGTTCAATAATGGCAGGATTAGCTGTAAATGTTGATCATGTTGCTACTTTAAGAGAAGCCAGGAGAGTCAGCTACCCGGAACCTGTGGCGGCGGCTGTGCTGGCTGAACTGGCCGGAGCTGATGGAATTGTTGTTCATTTGAGGAAAGACAGGCGCCACATACAGGACCGGGATGTCAGGATTTTGCGAAAAGTTGTTCAGACCAAACTTATCCTTGAAATGGCTTCAACTTCTGAAATGGTTGGGATAGCTCTTGATATAAAGCCTGATCTTGTGACGCTCGTACCTGAAAAGAAGGAAGAGCTTACAACCGAAGGTGGACTGGATCTTTTTGTACACAAAAACTCAGTTGCCGAAACCGTTGGCATGCTACAGGACAATGGTATTCCTGTAAGTATTTTTATAGATCCGGAACCTGAACAAATCAAAGTCGCACATAAGATAAATGCCTCAACTGTTGAAATTCATACAGGAACTTTTTGTGACGCAACAACCCCCAAGAAAAGGGATCAGGCTTTTGACAAAATTGTTGATGCTGTTAAACTGGCCCGCAAACTGAAACTAATGATAAATGCCGGCCATGGGATATGTTACAATACTATAAAGACGTTCAAGGGGCTGCATGAAATTGATGAATTCAGCATAGGTCACAGCATAGTCTCAAGAGCTGTGCTTGTTGGAATGGAAAGAGCTGTCAAGGAAATGTCGGCGCTTATTAAAGAGCTTTAGGGGATTTGGAAAGAGGGTATGGTTCTAAACAAAAATTGATGATTGTCGATTGATGATTGAAGGTATTCTATTAATTTTATAACAAAAAAACAGAGCGAAGCGATTCCACAAATCGACAATCAACAATCAACAATCAACAATTTTGTGATTCTATGGAGCACAACATGTATCTTGTAACTGCTGGTGAAATGCAGGAAATGGATAAACAGACCATTGAATCATATGGTCTTCCCGGCAGAGTCCTTATGGAAAATGCCGGCCTGGGTGCAACACGAATACTATTAAGACAATTTAAAGGTCTTATTAACAAAAAGGTCGGCATTGTAGCCGGACGCGGGAATAACGGCGGAGACGGTTTTGTAATGGCCAGATACCTTTCTCAAAAAGGCGTAAGTGTGACCGTATATCTCCTTGCCCAAAAAACTGTGGTTAAAGGTGATGCCGCTGAAAACTTAAACATTTTAGCCCCGCTCGACATTCCCGTAATAGAAATGCCGGATCAAAAATCTTTTTCAAAGCACAAAACTTCTATGCTTCATCAGGACATATGGATTGATGCCATATTAGGGACAGGACTAAAATCGGATGTCAAAGGATATTTCCGAAAAATTATCGAGTTTATTAACAGCTCAGAAAAACCTGTTTTTGCAGTAGATATACCATCCGGACTTAATGCAGATACAGGGCAGCCTTGCGGTACCTGCATCCAGGCACATACAACAGCGACCTTTGCACTTGCCAAAACAGGTCATTTAATCTTTCCCGGAGCAGCTTATACCGGAAATCTCGAAATAGTAAATATCGGCATACCTAACTATATTGTTGAAAATGTGGGGCCCAGACAATTCCTTCTTACATCTGAGCTGGTCAGGGCTGCGCTGCAAAAAAGATCACCTGAAGCCCATAAAGGCAATGCAGGACATCTCTTAATTATTGCAGGTTCGACCGGCAAAACCGGCGCAGCAGCCATGACGGCAATATCGGCAATGCGTTCAGGTGCAGGACTTGTAACTCTTGGAATACCAAAAAGTTTAAACCCTGTTTTAGAGAGCCATGTTCTTGAGGTAATGACAAGCCCTCTTCCGGAAGCCGAAGGCGGCATGCTTGATGAATCGGCATTTGACGAAATTATGGATCTGATTGCCGGCAAAAAGTGCCTTGCTGTTGGGCCGGGACTTGGAACTGCTTCCGGCACTAAAAATCTTATTATTCGGATTATTAAGGAATGCAGTCTTCCGATTGTAATTGATGCGGACGGTTTAAATAACCTTATTGATAACATCAATATACTAAAAAACTTGAAGCACCCTGTTATATTGACCCCGCATCCTGGAGAAATGTCAAGATTAACAGGCAGGCCTGTAAGCTTTATTCAGAATGATCGGATAAATTGCGCCAGGAATTTTGCAAAAAAATTTAAAGTTCATGTTGTTCTTAAAGGAGCAAGAACTGTAATTGCCCACCCTGATGGAAAAGTCTTAATCAACCCCACCGGCAATCCGGGAATGGCTTCCGGTGGCATGGGGGATGTGCTGACCGGAATTATTGCAGGCTTTGTTGCACAGGGTTATTCTCCTGAATCAGCCACTCATGCGGGCGTCTATTTACACGGAGCTGCCGCTGATACGCTGCAAAAAAATATGGCTCCCTTTGGTTTTTTGGCAACAGAAGTTATGAGCGCCATACCAGGGCAAATACAACATTTAATTAGCGCACCTTCGGTGCGAACATAAGTGCCTAAAGTGAGCTAAAGTATATTAAAGTGCCTAAAGTTAAGGAGTGCGCCTTCGGCGCAGCTAATTTTAACCATGGCAAAAAAATAAACTACGCTAATGAAGTATGAAGTGTCTAAAGGGAAGTAAAATTTATGAATTAATGGAGCGAAGCGACACCTTAACTTTAGGCATTTTAGGCACTTTAGCTCACTTTAGGCACTCAAAACAGGGTACCTTCCAGGATATAAAGCCACCTCCTCTGGGGAGTGGTAATTCGACTAATGATCAGCAAACAGATCCAAATAATAACCAATTCTTTTGATGAAACCCGGGCTTTTGGGGAAAAAACAGGAAAACACCTTGAGCCCGGAACTGTTTTGGCCTTAACCGGCGACCTTGGAAGCGGAAAAACCACATTTGTTCAAGGTTTAGCTAAGGGTCTTGATGTTCCGGATAATTATTACATAACAAGCCCAACCTACACTTTGATAAACGAATATCCCGGTCGATGTCATTTATTTCATGTTGATCTTTATCGCATAGAAAATTACGCTGATTTTGAGGATATCGGCCTTTACGAAATACTCCGCAGTGACGGAATTGCAGCTATCGAATGGGCAGATAAACTTCCGAAAAATCTTCTTCCGGAATATTTGGCAATTCATATAGATATATTGAACAATGAATCACGAAAAATCAGTATAGCTGCGCATGGACTTAGAGAGGAAAATCTGATAAGAAAGATAAATGGGGAGAAAAGATGGGATTAATTGTTCAAAAATACGGCGGCACCTCTGTAGCTGATCTCGAGCGGATCCGTTATGTCGCGAATAGAGTTGCAAAAACCCTTGACAGGGGAAACAATGTAGTTGTAGTCCTTTCGGCCATGGCCGGCGCCACAGACGGTCTTCTCGATATGGCCGGCCGGATTACCGACTCTCCTGAAAAGCGTGAGCTTGATGTTTTGCTTGCCACAGGAGAACAGACAACCGCAGCCCTTCTATCCATAACATTAAAATCAATGAACTACCCTGCAAAATCATTGCTGGGATATCAGGCAGAAGTTTTAACAAACCGCGATTTTGGTAATGCGCGTATTGTTGACATAGGAGCCGGTCGCATTAAAGAGCTTGTTGAAAAAAACAACATCGTGGTTGTTGCCGGATTCCAGGGCTGCGACCCTGATGGAAACATCACGACTCTTGGCCGCGGAGGCTCGGATACATCTGCCGTGGCAATAGCCACCGCAATCAAGGCCGATATATGTGAGATTTATACTGACGTTGACGGAATTTACACTGCTGATCCGAATATTTGCAAGAAAGCAAGAAAACTTGATAAAATTTCCTATGACGAAATGCTGGAAATGTCGAGCCTTGGTGCCAAGGTCTTGCAGATTCGTTCGGTTGAATTCGCAAAAAAATATAATGTCCCGGTGCATGTTAGATCATCTTTCAGTGAGGAGGAGGGAACCATGGTTGTTAATGAGGATTCTGAGATGGAACATCTTGTAGTATCAGGCATAACCTGTAATAAAAATGAAGCACGTATAACCCTGAAAAAAGTTCCAGATCAGCCGGGTATTGCAGCAAAAATTTTTTCTCCCCTTGCAGAGTCAGGCATTCTTGTTGACATGATAATTCAAAATACCAGAGCAGGAGGTATGACCGATCTTACCTTCACGGTTGCAAAAACTGATTACAATAGAGCGCTGGAAATATCAAAAAAAGTAGCTGAAGAAATTAAAGCAGAAGAGGTGTTGTCAGCCGAAAATATCGCAAAAATATCTGTTACAGGTGTTGGTATGAAGAGTCACTCGGGAGTTGCATCAAAAATGTTTTCTACTCTTGCCAATGAAAATATTAATATCAGATTGATAAGCACTTCAGAAATCAGGATATCATGTGTAATTGAAGAAAAGTACGCGGAACTGGCGGTTCGTGTCCTTCACTCAGCTTTTGGATTGGATAGGGAGTGAAGGGCTTCCTCTATATCTTTAGATAGATGAATGGCTGCTTCTTTAGGATTTTTTGCATCTCTTATGGGCCTGCCGATTATCAAATAATCTGATCCATTCTCAATTGCCTGGGCCGGAGTAGTTATGCGCCGCTGATCATCTTTGTTCATACCCTCCCAAGATGGTCGTATTCCAGGGGTTAAGGCAACAAAACCTCTTCCAAAATTTTTTTTTATCATTTTAACTTCAAGACCAGAGCACACGATTCCGGCACATCCAGCATCCTTAGCCATTTTTGCTCTATTCATTACAAGCCGTGATATATCTGAAGAAAATTCAGAACGAAAGCCGGCAGCATCAATATCTTCTCCCGATACGCTTGTTAACACCGTAACACCAACTACGCTTACTTTGCCGGCACTTCCGGCAACAGCCGCTTCAAGCATTTCTTTATTTTCTCCACAATGAACAGTTGCAAAATCAACACCTAAATCAGCAACGCTCGCCATTGCACGTGAAACAGTCACAGGAATATCATGGAGTTTAAGATCCAGAAAGATTTTAGCTTTTCCTGAAGTCTTTATAATTTTAATGATTTCAGGCCCGGAGCTTATAAAAAGCTCAAGCCCTACCTTGAACATACCAACATATTCTGAAAGAAGCGCAACATATTGCTCAGCTTCCTTTAAAGAAGGTACATCCAGAGGAAAAACCATATAATCTTTTGCTGTTTTCATAAAATCACCTCCTTAATATATATTGTAAATACTCAGGTGGATAGGCTGAAGACTGAAGACTGTTAGGAAAAAGCGTATTTTGAAGCCATGTTTGGAGCAAGAATCAGATGTTTCCGCTAAAGTACGGCAATCGTGCTCTTCTGACCCCTTCAGCCTTCAGTCTAAACAGCTTCAGCCTGACTACGTGAGTAGTCACAAGATATTTTATATTTGTCAAATGAAAAAAATGGAGTTGATGTAACATTTTAGCTTTATGAAACAAAAAGCGGTCGTGCATGAGCTTCAGGTGTGATCAATTTTAAAATAGGAAATCCCGCTTTAGCGGGATTAAGAAAGAACCAGGCAGGATAAAAACATAAGTTAAAAAGTTAAGTGCCAAACAACCTCAAATTGGTTGGATGTTGCGTGGATTCCATCCTGTTGCAAAGCTGTGGTTCCCCGAAGAAATTTATCATAATGAAATCGAGCCGCTTCTGAAGCACAGAATAGGAATAGTGACGGGAGGCTATCTCGTAATTATGATTCACCATTTTTTCTTTTCGTTCAGGCGATTTTAGGATTTCCTTTACGTTTTGAACAGTCTTTTTGGTGAGAAATCCGTCCATAGAGACTATATCAAAACCCAGAGGTTCGATATCTCTAACAAAAATAGCATAACGATTGATCATTATGGGTTTTTTAAAGTAGATGGTTTCAAGAAAAGCATTTCCAAATCCCTCATTAAGGCTGGGATAAGTAACGAAATTGGCATGCGGGTAGATATCCCAAAGGGAATATCTATGAAGTTTTGAATTATTGTTCCAGGGATCCGCAACGCGAATATTTACCAGGCGAAGATCAACGCCATGTTCCAGAGCATGCTCTTTAAGCCATTCTGCATATTCAAAGCCTTCGTCTCCTGCTTCATGTGATATAACAAGCTTGCTGTTAAATTCTTTAAATTCTTTAACAAGATTAATGGCATGTTCAATGCCTTTTCTTTTTATAATGCGGGTAGGTTGCAAGAATACTATGTCGTCGGGTTTTAACCCGATGAATTTCCGGAATTTTTTGCCGCATTCCTCATCAACTGCGGGTGGATTTTGAAAATCCAGAACATTTGGGATAATGGTTGCCGAAATACCTGTGCGCAGAGCCAGCTCTTCCCTGGCAACAGAATTAATGACCACATGTTCTATATTAGGCGAGTTGGGAGGGAATGCCATGCGAAGGTAATCGCTTACTGCGGTTACTGAAAAACGTGTCCTTTCCCAGTAAAAATCATGATGGTGGGCAATAGTAGGAATCTGAGTTTCCGCGATGGTTTCCGTCAATGCCAGTCCCAGTGGGACATGCATCGGAATGGTGAGAGTATTTTCTGCAATCAAAATGTCAATATCGAACTTCTCAATAAAATTATAGAGATGGGATTTCAAAATGGATCTTAAGACATGAATCAATTCAGTTAAAGAGGGATCCCTCCTCCTTGTTCCCCAAATCCGTTCATTGATCCATTTGTTTTGTGCATGATGAAAATGAGCTTCGGGTACGAAGTAGCTCTTTTCAGGCTCCCTATCCAGTTTTCCGGCAAACCAGAAACAGGGGTGGCCATTTTTTTCAAAAACTTCAGCCCACTTGTTCGATTCTAAAGAGACACCGTCTGTACCGGCAAAACGTGTTGAAACAAAACCGATGTTTTTATACTTCAACAAAACTTAACCTCCTGGCTGTATCCCGAAAAGGATGAGACCTTTGAAGAATGCCGCTATTTTCTTCCTGATCTAAATCTCTTATAAAGCAAGAATCGAGCCAAAATTGCTCTGAAGTGGCGTAATTCCTTAATTTCAAAGAGCTAAATCGTTGTCAAGGTTAGAAGGGAAGAGGCCAATTTAAAAAAAAACCGTTTAGTTTACCCCAAAATGACAATTGTCGTGTAAAATTTTTCCGCATTTGGTCATCAGGGCATCAGAAATTTGACATTTTTGGCTTGGACTTTCGACTTTCGGTACGGGAAAGGAATTTACCCAAAATTCCCTTGGGCCAGCCTTTCCCATCAGCGTTTGTTACATAACGAATTGCCATATTGGTATTCTCCTGTTTGATTTTTGCGGAGTGTGGGCCTATTGATTAACAAGCAAATATATCTTGATATGGTGGTATTAAAGATATTTTAAGGCAAATTTGCTTTGCCTTATTATCCTAAATTATGACATAATATTTGAAAAAGTGTAATATGCCAACATTTCAAAAAAACAGGGAATTGATAGATATTGTTCGGGATGTGATGGATTAAATAATATATAAGAAGGCACCTGTGAAAAAACTTCTGATTAAACTAATCATACTGTTGGGAATTTTGCTGGGCCTGCCTATGCTTGGCGTTATGCTTGCCGGTCTTCCTGTACAACGCTATCTGGAATTCCCGCCTGAAACACAATACATAGATCATGCGCCTTTTTCCTGGATTGCCTTTACAGGTTACAGCTTATTTATTGTTGCTGTAATATTATCGATACTTATAAAAATTTTCAGAAAAGGAAAACAGGTCGCTCCAAAACCCACTGAGTTTTATCTATTTCCGTGGTGGGGATGGATAGGACTTTTCACAGGTTTGACAGCATGGTTCCTTGCATGGACTCGTTTCCCCTGGTTTGCAGTATTTCAGCCCCATACATTTACTCCCTTATGGTTATCCTTTATACTTGTCATAAATGCGCTTACATATAAACGCACGGGGAGCTGCATGATAATTAATCGTCCGAAATACTTTATTATGCTTTTTCCTGTCAGCGCAGTGTTCTGGTGGTTCTTTGAATATTTGAACCGATTTGTTCAAAACTGGCAGTATCTTGGCGTGCATTTCAGCTCTTTGGAATACTTCTTTTATGCATCAATATCTTTTTCAACTGTTCTTCCGGCAGTTCTTGGAACCAGCGAATGGATACAAAGTTTTTCATGGGTTGAAAAATATAATAATTTAATCCCCTTAGGCCTTTTTCAGTCAAAGCCAATTGCAATATCACTTTTTATTGTATCCAGCGCAGGCCTGGTTGGAATAAGTATCTGGCCGGATTATCTTTTCCCCCTCCTGTGGATATCACCGCTTTTAGTTATAGTATTCCTTCAAATTCTGTCAGGAGAAAACCATGTTTTTTCAGATATTGCCCGGGGAGACTGGCGTCTGGTTATATCGTCTGCTCTATCTGCATTATTCTGCGGATGTTTTTGGGAAATGTGGAACTACTTCAGCCTGGGCAAATGGATATACAGCGTTCCATTTGTTCATAGATATGAAATCTTTGAAATGCCGGTTCTGGGCTTTGCGGGCTATCTTCCTTTTGGGCTTGAATGCTCGTTAATTGGAAAAATCCTGGCCCGAATTTCTCGCGTGCGGAGTTTGTAAATTTTTGGCCGAGCCCTTATTCCCACTCTTTATAGAGTTTCATACGTTCGGAAACTCTTTTTAAATAATCCCGTGTCTCCTGATGATGTAGATTTTTTCTAAGATAAACATAAAGCTCGTCAGGTTTCATGGTATTAACTTTATCAACGGCGCAGCCTATCTGTTTCTTTCCACAGAGTGCCCTGCTGAGGTTTCCTGCTCCTGTATTATACGAAGCAATTGAACAATATAGAGCATTGTCCGCATTTTGGATCTTCCTGAAATAGCGATTTTTTAGAAGTCCAAGGTAAGCGCAGCCCAGTTCTATATTATTATCTGAATCATAAAGATAATCAGAAGAAAGCTCCTTGCCGTGGCCATAAACATATTTGTAAGCATCCCAGCCACCGGATTTCGGTACAAGCTGCATTAGCCCGTAAGCGGGCACATGGCTTGTTGCCTTTGGATTGAAATATGACTCAGTATGAATAACGGCAAAGGCAAGCGGAACAGAGATAGAAAATCTTTCAGCCTGTTGGCGGACATTGTTGAGATATCTTTCTGCGCGAATTCGAATATGATCAGGTACAAGCAAAAACTTAACCTGCACCCTGACCATATCGCCTTTATCAGTCTTCACATCTTTCTTGATTACAGGTTTTGTCTTTACAATTTCCTTTGCAAATTCTTTTTTATTTTTTTCTGTAACAGGGTTGCCTTTTTTGTCCTTTAATTGCCCGGCAAGCACCGGCGAGGTCATAAGAGGTGAAGGGGGAATCTTTTTTTCTTTTGCAGGTTTTGGCGGCAAATCATAATCACGGTTTTTTCCTTTATCAACGATGAGGCGTTCAATTTCCTCTGTAAGTTTTTTATCTAAACTGTCCGGATCCCGATCAACCTCTACCTTTGGTATTACAACTTCCACCAAGACTTCACCTGCCTCAAAATCTACACGGCTTCTGCCGGTCTTATCTTCGGAATATTCAACCCAATCCTTTTTTGTAGAGACAACAAAGTCCTCCCACATGGCTTTTACTTTTCGCTGGAATTCTTCAAAAGCCTGTTTTTCGAATCGCTTGTAATCCTCCTCCATTTTTGCCACTTCTTCGAAGAATTCCTTCTCCATATCATCCATTTGAGCAAATAAGGGACAGGCTGCAGAAAATATAAAAAACATGACAAAAAATATTACCGGCCGATGAGTTCTCATCTTAATACCATCCCTTCTGAAGGAATATAGCGTTGATAACTATCGTTAAAATAAACAGATTGTAACACTTTAGCGCTTTTAAATATTATTTTTTTGGACAGGATTTACAAGATATTCAGGATTTAAATTATCGAAACCTTTCCTGTTAATCCAAATCTAAATCCTTATACCTTGATACACACCTTATTCATGTTGTGATTATATTTTATGATTTACTGGATAGCTACAATGAAAGTTGGCTTTGTTTGTGCACTTTAAATAAAATCTTGTTTATCCTGTTATCCTGTCAGATTCTTTTTCAAAAGGCTAAATTGTTACAACAGATTTTATAATCAGCGACAAATCATTCTTTTTGTTCCATTAATTCGAGCTGTTTGTGAAGTTTTTCAGAATTTTGTCTCACATAATCCCGAACCTTACTGCTTAGTTCTTTATTTTTATCAAGTGCTTCATTAAAAGCAAAAAGGTCAAGTTTGCATAGAGAATAGGAAGTTCCATCATTAGGATCCATCCATCTATCGACAATTATAGCTCCATGAAGTGTGGTTTTTGAAAAAGTTTTCAGTGCCTGTTCAACATGTTGTTCTTCCGTAGAAACCGACATATCACCGGCTGTGGTGGAGGCCATGTAATCCTTGGCCAAAACAGCGACATATATCTCAAGAGTTTTAGCTATTTCCGCTCTGGCACGGTCATCTGCCGATGATCGGGCAAGAGCCTTGTTTTTGATACCGGAAGCAATACCTACTCCATAAAAGACCTTCCCCATTTCCACATCATCAAATGCGCCGCTTCCTTTCCAGATCCAATCCGGCCCTTTTGCTTCCCTGGTTGGAGTTGTTGCACAACCAGCGACAACACATAAGCCCAAAGCAAGAATAACAAACCCAATAATTAATCTTTTTGTTTTCATGGTTTCCTCCCTTTTTTGAGTTAATGAACATAATGATTATTTAGGCATGGTTCTAACTTCGGCCACTATACTATATTAAACAAAAAATTGATGATTTACAAACAGCATGCGCAGTTGTCTATTGGCCGAAGTTAGGACCCGATTACTTAACCTGCTGCGAAAAAATGTATTTAGTTATATCATCAGCAATATCGGCTGTAAGTATTTTTTTTACTTTAAGAACAGCGCGATCCTCAGCCTGAGACAAGTTAATATGGCCATCTCTGCCGGTTTTGCTGACACTTCCAAATATAGCTCCTCCCTTCTGATCTATTAAATCAAAATATACCCTCCACCTGACATATTTCCACTCCTGTGCCCCGAATTCAATAGGCCTTATTTCTACATTACCCCTGGCCACAACGCTTGCTCTGTTAAAATCTTCAGAAATAGAAAATCCTTGTCTGTTTAGCCCTTCAACCAGAGCCTCATGAATTTCCGCTGCCCTGTCGCCTTTGACTGAAAGAAAAATAAGAAAATCCCTGAGCAGAATAGTTGTTAAACGATTTTTAATCTCATTAAAACCGGTATCAGATGAAATACCTTTTCCGGATTTGTTGACGAGCCTGAATTCTGCATCGTAAGCCTCTCTCAGTATATATTGTTGAATAGCTTTCTTTAGTATTTTTATTTTTGAAAGCTTGTCCTCTTCTTTTTCTGCATTGTGGATAAGCCTCCTGATTTCAATGTCCAACTCCTGAATCTTATACTTTAGTATCATGGCTGATTGCTTTCGATCAAGAACCGCAAGAGCATAAAAAACATTATCCGGTTTTGTCTGCTGAAAGACCTGGGCTATTCTGACTCCGGAAAGGACTTTCTGGGTGGACACTTTGGTAATCTCTTCAATGTCGAACCGTTCTGTAACTTTTTCTTTGCTTTCAGATGTTGTTTTCAAATATTCCTGAAAAGTACTGGTGCGGGAATGAATATTGCTGTAAAATATCTTGGCGATTTCAGAGCGGGCCTTATCTTCTGCTGACTGGCGGTCAGGGTCATATCCTACGCCGGTCAAATACATTGAAGCAGGATAAAGCTTGCTTTCTTTGTCTGTCCAGTCCGGCTTTTTACCCTGCTTGACTTGCAATGTTTTATTTTCCTTTGCTTCAATCAGATCTGAACGCCTTGCCTGCCCGCTCTCATTAGAATAAGCAGTACTTTTTCCCCCGCCTTCTTCTGCTTTCAGCTCATCAAAAGCCATACTTGATCTTCCCCGGATTTCATCTTCATGTGTTCTCTGACTGATCGAACATCCTTCCACTATTAAAACGAGAACTGTAAACAAAACAACCAAATATAATTGTTTAGCAAATCCGCTCAATTCAAACTCCCCTATAATCATTCGCAATAGTTCACCACGGATTTTCACGGAAATACACTGAATTCTCGTAACTGTTCAGGTTGAGTAGTTACATTTACTCATTGTTTTCAATTTTCAGTGAAACTCCGTGTCGTTCCGTGGTGAACTATTACAACCATTCTAATTTACAGTGCGAAACATAAAAAATTTCTTTTCACGTTTTTTCACGGTAAAATTTTGGATTTGTTTTGAAATAACAACTGCACGATTTGAATCCACAAAGTCTATTCGCCCTTTATATTCTCCCGGAGGAATAAGTATTCTTCCAACCCTGATTTCTGCCGGCAGCAATCTCCAGTGGCGAACATCTGCCTGCTCCGATGCCCAGCTTGCAGCTTGACTTGCGGCTTGGACTAACAATCCAAGCAGTTCGCCGCCCTGACGCTTTGCAGCCTTATAAGCCTGCCTTGCTGTTAGATATTTTGCAGTGGCTCTGGCAATGGCTTTTGCCTTAATTCTGTTTATCCTGTTTTTTAAATTCATTGCAGCAATGGAAGCTATGTCTTCCATCAATTCCGTCTCAAAAATATATGAACGACCAGTACTCAAATTTTCCAGATAAATCCTGCTTTTAGAAATTCGATATCTTCTTTTCTTAAACTCAGGATAAGCGATCTTGACCACATAATTATCAGGCATTGGAACTGGAAAAAATGTTTCAACTTTTACAGGCCCCAACCCATTGTAGTGAATAAAAAATATCTCCGCCAGGCTTTTTTTCTCAATCGGGTTAATAAATAAAACGTCATTATATTCATTTTGAATATTCCTGAATTCTTCATGAAAATCCAATTCTCGGGACAATGTAAGTAAATTCTCAATCAGAAAAACCGGCGGAGATACTCCATAGTTTCTAATATAGTCATTTTTATATATATTTTCAGCCTTCCAGCAGGAAATATATGCATCGTTTATCTCACCTTCCGCTTCGTAAAGAACTCCCATTAAAAAACGGATAAATGCATCTTCTCTGTAAACATTTTTTTTAGCATCTTCATATTGTGCATTTAACATATTTAATTTATTGTCAACCTTTCTGGCTTCTACAAGGGCATCTTCAAGAGAACCCAGGCCGACATAGTTCATAGCCATAAATAAATTCACCAATGCACTTTCAAAATCTTCACCTCTATATGGAATGGCATTGTCGTTAATTATAAAAGATGCGATATGTTTTGAAACAGACTTGGTGTATAGCTCATCCATAATGGACTCAGCTTTAGCGAGGCTCTGATTGCTTTCTGAATAACGGCGGGCGAAATGAGCGAGAATTCCTTCATCTAAATAATAAATAACAGCATTCAGCTTATCAAAAGTTTTGGTATTTTTCCTTGCCAGATGCCAGGCGGAATCAAATTCCTGATTAAGAAGATATCCATCAACCTTTGCATAATACTTAAGGCTTGGGGCGCATGAAAAAAGCAAAAACCCCGACAGGAGAAGATAGCATAGAACAATTCTAGCATGCTGTCTGATCGCCATTTTGAAAAACTACCACGATAATCTTGGTTTCTCAATAAGCTTTTTAATCTTCTTTTCGCCGATCCATGCCTTAATGTTATTGGCCATGGCAATCAGCTCAAGGTTGACCTGATAATACATTACAGCCTTGCCGCCGGCTTCATCCCTGATAGTGTTTATTTCTCCAATCAACATGAAATCCGCCCCAACTTCCTCGCCAGGGCCCTTCATGGTATCTTCTGAAGCGTGTCGGGCCATATCAAGCCTTTCTTCACGAATCTGTCCCCGTTCACCTTTTGAAGCTACAAACTGCACCTGCCCTGAATTAATCAAAGCCCTTTCAAGATCTTTAACAAAAGTCTGAATATTTATATGCTCATGGCTCCGGTTTTTTATAAAACCCACAATAAATGCAGGCACCCGGTTGTTTTTGCTTTTAAATCTTTCCAGGAATGGCCGCTTAAGACAATCCCTAATCATATCCTCTGCAACCAGTCTGGAATCAGTATCATTCCAGCGGCCGCTTATATCAACAATTTTATCGACGTCTATTCTTTTAACCTTTGGCGTTGAAGCGCAGCCCGTCAAAAAGGAAACAATTCCTATAATCATAATCATTAAAATAATTCCATGATGCTTCATTTCACCCTCCTGTTCAGGCACTAACTATAGACATTCAGCAGAAAACATTTTAACTTGCGACAATTTAGTTAATAATAGATAAATGAAGTATTTGTGTCAATCTAAAGTAACTTCTCAAAAAGTTCGGGTAAAAATAAAAAAGACGAGTCCGCTGGTGATGAAATGTAAAATAGCTGACTGTTTGAGTATCTTAGTAAGCCTTGAGAAAAAACAGCGCATAAGAAAATTTATCTTTAAGACATATGATCTATCGCTTAACCAATACGTATTAAAAGGATTGGCCACTGTTTTTTCTTTAGGCTCGCTTAGATGCAAGTTTCAGATATTCTTACATTTTATTATCAGTGGGCGAGTCTTGTATCATGTAATTTGCCCGGATTTATTGAGAAGTTACAATCTAAAAGTCTTGTCTGAAATCATTATTAAAATGATAAGTTAGTTATAAACAGTTCGCCATTTCTTGACATGGCATATTCAAAGTGTTAGATATGAAAAAAATCGGGGCGTGGCGCAGACTGGTAGCGCACTTGAATGGGGTTCAAGGGGTCGGAGGTTCAAATCCTCTCGCCCCGATCAATAAAGTTCAATAAATGATGTGGATTAGCCACATAGCTTTTCCGCCTTTTTTGTTTGATTTTTGCTCTTGAACTCAAAGATTTCGTTTAAAAACCTCTTTCTTCAGGTATTGAAAAACTAAAGGCCCTTCAAACGGAGCGGCCTCCTTTCCAACTGCAATATTTTGCATAAGTTCTATCTTTGCTTTATCAAGACTTCCAATCTGTTCATCAATAAGTTTAAGGTAGTTATTGGTTGTGCTGTAAATAACAACCGGACCAAACATAACTTCCCCGCTCTCCTTTTTTGTTAAAGAGCCAATAACAATGTGATTGACAATTTTCATGGCTTTAGGCGGAGGCCTGTAACCAAGTAGTTCGGCAAACATAGAAAGGCATTCGATCACACCATCTGCATCCCATTTTTCCAAAGCATCCAAACCATCTTTTTCAATTTCCTCGATATCAGATTTATTAAAAGAAAGATCTATCCTTTCTATTAATTCATTTTGAATTGTTTTAAGGGATTCCTCCTTTTTACTGATAACAACATCTTTATCATTTAATATCTTGATAACATTGCGGATGCTGACCATTTCTTTTACAGTGGGACTTTTGCGCATACCTACATCTTCAGGCGTGGTCTTATAAATTGCAAGATCGTTATCCAGCACCAGGATTTTCTCAATACCATTATCAGCTTCCTTTATATAGAGGTCAAGATCCCTCTCCCGCCTGAATTTATAAGGACTCATTTCAAGAAGCTCACGCATTGTTTCTTTGTCAATCTTTTTACCACTGTCAGGAGTGCCTATAGAAGCAAAAACAACTTTTGACATCCTGTCGATTTTTATCTTTTT
>Ga0255429_1093_pt1 | contig 19311 bp, 15 predicted proteins | sample ANMaggSeSYBR02H9_FD_182636 | JGI IMG/M metagenome (GOLD analysis project Ga0255429, IMG submission 182636) | Sediment cell enrichment communities from methane seep in Santa Monica Basin, California, United Staets - ANME aggregate JGI... | ecosystem: Environmental > Aquatic > Marine > Cold seeps >... | reverse complement strand
AAGGGGTTAGCGGAAAGCTATCTGATTTTAACATCCGGAAATTATAATAAATATTATTACTGAAAAAGGAGAATCTTATGAACATTTTGTTTTTTGGTCCAAACGGCAGCGGAAAAGGAACTCAGGGAGCCATTGTAAAGGATAAATACAATGCTGCCCACATTGAATCAGGCGCTATTTTCCGTGACAATATCAAGGGTGGCACAGAACTTGGCAAACAGGCCAAGGAATATATCGACAAAGGCGAATTAGTCCCAGATGGAATTACAATACCAATGATACTCGACCGCCTGAAGCAAGATGATTGTAAAGTCGGCTGGCTGCTCGACGGCTTTCCAAGAAATAAGAACCAGGCAATAAAGCTTGATGAAGCTCTCAAAGCAGAAAACATGAGCCTCGACATTGTTGTGGAAATACTACTTGACCGCCAGATTGCCAAAGACAGAATCATGGGGCGCAGGCTCTGCGTAAATGACAACAACCATCCCAACAATATCTTTATTGATGCCATCAAACCTGATGGAGACAAATGCCGGGTATGCGGCGGCGAATTAACCAAAAGAGCCGACGATCAGGATGAGGGAGCCATCGACAAACGCCACGGCATTTACTATGACGCCGACACGGGCACACTTGCAGCAGCCTATTATTTTAAAGACATCGCAGCACAAGGCGGAGCCGTTAAATACATTACTCTGGATGGCGCTGCTGATATAAAATCAGTTACAGCAGAGCTTATTTCAAAACTGTAGAAAAAACTCAATTATATTCAAAATTACCTGGTCCCTGTATGTGTTCGGATCTTAAATTTAAAACCCGGACACATTTTTTTCTTGCCATGTGATTAAAAATTAGTTACATTAATAAATTAGGCTAAAAAACATCGGAGAGTTATATTATTCGTCTGATGGAAAGAAGGGGGCGAGGAGTTTGAAGGAAATTCAAGTCAAGGTTTATGACAATGACCTTGAAAAGGCCATGCGCATTCTGAAAAAGAAAATTCAGAATGACGGCCTTTTTAAAAGGCTGAAGCTGAAAAAAAGCTATGAAAAGCCAAGCGAGCACAAACGTCGCAAGCAGCGCGAAGCTTTAAGAAGACAAAGGATTACAGCTTCTAAAAGATACAGATAACAAGGTTAAAATAAGGAACTGGGACGAAATAAAACTTGAACCCGGCAGGAATATTAATTTTTGCCGGGTTTTTTGTGGCCATGAGCACAAAGGAACATTACAATAAATGTATTCAGACCATGTACGGCCTGAAAAGGTTTGGGATCAAACTCGGCCTTGCAACCATCAAAAGCATGATGCATGGCCTGGGTAATCCCCAGGACAGCTTTTCGTGCATTCATGTGGCGGGAACAAACGGAAAAGGATCAATTGCATCCTCCATTGCTTCAATTCTTAAAGAATCAAACTACAGGGTAGGGCTTTATACTTCACCTCATCTTGTTCGTTTTAATGAAAGAATACGAATAAACAACCAGCCTGTTTCAAATAAAAATATTGTTGAAGCATATGAAGCATTAAAAAACGTATCCACAGGAAAACGCGAGCCGACTTTCTTTGAATACTCCACTGCAATGGCGTTTTATGAATTTGGAAAACAAAAAGTGGACTGGGCTGTAATAGAAACAGGAATGGGAGGAAGGCTTGACGCAACCAACATCATAAAACCCGCCCTTACCATAATTTCCAACATATCACTTGAACACAGAATGTATCTTGGAAACACCATAAAACAAATTGCAGGTGAAAAAGGCGGGATAATAAAAAACAACGTACCTGTTGTAACAGGTGCCGGACAGAAAAGCGCCGTTACAACTCTGAAGGATATTGCCAGAAAAAAGTCTGCGCCCTTTTATCGTCTTGGGGATGAATTTAAAGTAAGAAGGAATAAAAACAAAACTTTTACCTATTTTGGAATAGAAAACACATGGCGCAACCTGCGCACAGGATTGCGAGGAAATCACCAGATCGACAATGCAGGACTCGTGCTTGCGGTATGCGAACTGCTGAATAAAAGCAAAACAGAAATTTCTCTAAAGAGCATACAAAGGGGGCTTGAAAAAAACCGCTGGCCCGGAAGGCTGGATATAGTTTCTGAAAATCCCCTGATAATCCTTGACGGAGCGCACAATATAATTGCCACAAAAAGACTTGTAAAATATCTGTCCGAAAATCTTGCCGGCAGAAACATAACACTTGTAGCAGGAATCCTGGATGACAAGCCTTATTCTTCCATGCTTAAAACACTTTGCTCTGTCTGTAATAGAGCCATATTAACCCAGCCAAAGATAAACCGGGCGCTGCTGCCTGAAAAACTTTATTCTGCTGCAAAAGAAGTAATTTCAGATATAAAAATTATACCCAACGTCAGCCAGGCCATAAAACACGCCATTAAAACAACACCTGAAAACGATGCGATCTGCATTGCCGGCTCACTTTACCTGGTCGGCGAAGCAATTGAATATTTTGAAAAAATCGACTCTTTAAGCAAAAGAGTTTAAGTCCGATCTTACTTGACTTCTACTTTTTTATGAATTATTTCAACTTAGTCAAATAACGTGCGCCCGTAGCTCAGGGGATAGAGCGCCAGCCTCCGGAGCTGGAAGCCGCTGGTTCAAATCCAGCCGGGCGTACCAAAAAATCAATAAGATTAAGCCGCGCCTTTCAGGGTGTGATCATCTGTGGCAAATTAATTTTGTTATATCCGTCCGCAAGGCTGGTATTGACATGCACGACACCCTTGTTCAGCTCCTTGAAGGGGTAGTCATCAGTAATCACAGGGAGGTTGTCAGCGGCATCCTGGTCATTCAAAACGGTTCCTGTCGGCACATAGTGTCCATCTGCGACACTGACCCCCATGATGATGCATCCAGGTTCGATCACACAGTTTTTTCCCACCTTTCCTTTAAAGACAAGCGTTTTCATGCCGACAAACGTATCATCCCCTATGCATGCAGGGCCGTGAATCTGAACCTGATGAGCCAGAGAGACTCTTTTGCCTACGTAAACCGCGAACTTTTTCCCCTCAACTTCAACCTGGTTTTTTTCAATCGGTTGGCCATTGTGCTCTGTTTCAAGTGCATGGATGATCACCCCTTCCTGCACGTTTGCTTCGTCTCCGACAAAGATCGGCTGTCCTTCATCGCCCCGCACCGATGCAAAGGGCGAAACCATAACTCGCTTGCCCACCGAAACACGTCCGATAACCGTAGCAATGGGGTGAATGCAGGCCGATGGATCGATTTCAGGCATATATTGCTTCTGACAAAAATCGGTAATAACACTTTGATGTATCATATTGTTTCTCCCATAATATGTTAATAAGTTTATAGCATAGGAATTTCCATTTTTTGCCTAATGAATTCAGCATCATAGGATAGATGGGTAAAAAGTGCCTAAAGTGCTCTAAAATGCCTAAAGTTGTGGTACGCCTTCGGCGTGCTAATTGATAACTCAAAGCTACTGGAGTTTGCTCCCTCGTGCATTGATGGTTTGAGAAATATATAACATGGCGGAATTCCTTAACTTTAGGCACTTTAATATACTTTAGCTCACTTTAGGCACTCATGTTCGCACCGAAGGTGCGCTATGTTCAGCGCTTAGGGCATAAGCGTTGTCAACACATCCTTCTTTCCCAGGATCCCCACCAGCTTCCCTTCATCCACTACAGGAAGGGTATGAAAATTCTTGCCCACCATCAGGGCGGCCACCTCTTCAACACTTGTCTCTGGCCGAACGGTGACAGGATTTGGAGTCATGGCATGGGCAACGGTCGTAGCCGCTATCTTCTGAGCTTCTCTTTCAAGCTGTTTTATAGAAGTCAAGGGAATGAACCCATCAAGAATGGTAAAAAAGGAGGGGATGGGAAGCTTTTTTTGCTGCGCGATAAGGTCGCTCTGGCAAAGGATCCCCACCAGACTTCCCATTTCATCCACCACAGGTACGCCATTGATACCTTTTTCCAAAAGGAGTTTTGTGGCATGAGCAATCTCCGTCCCAGGCAGGACAGTAATCAGATCTTCTGTCATGATATCTTTTACTTTAAGCATGGGCACACCTTACTATTTTTTTGTTCAGAGACTTAAGTCCCCATTGTCCATGATGCCAGGTATTTTTTCTGTTCAGCAGTCAGATTATCAATAGCAATTCCCATTGCCGCCAGTTTTTCTCTGGCGATTTCCATATCTATATTTTCGGGTACCGGATAGACATCTTTTTCAAAAGATTTTTTACTTTTTACCATATATTCTATACTTAAGGCCTGGTTGGCAAAGCTCATATCCATAACACTTGAGGGATGCCCTTCGGCAGCAGCAAGATTTATAAGCCTGCCCTCGCCAAGAACATTTACTATTTTGCCATTTTCAAGAGTATGTTCATCCACAAAAGGCCTTATTGTTCTTAAAGACTTTGTAATGCTCTTTAATCCTTCGAGATCAAGTTCAACATTAAAATGTCCGGAATTTGCTATAATAGCACCATGTTTCATAATGTTAAAGTGACTTTTTCTTATAACATTTATATTGCCGGTAACGGTACAGAAAATATCGCCTATCCTTGCTGCCTTACTGATCGGCATCACGCTAAAACCATCCATTACAGCTTCAAGAGCGGCAGTGGGATCAACTTCGGTTATAATAACATTTGCGCCCATTCCTTTTGCTCGCATCGCAAGGCCCTTTCCACACCATCCATAGCCGCAAATAACGAAATTCGTACCGGCAATGAGGCGGTTTGTTGCGCGTATGATTCCATCCAGGGTGCTCTGGCCTGTACCATAACGATTATCAAAAAAATGCTTTGTTTTTGCATCGTTCACGGCAATAATAGGATATTTTAGGACTCCGTCCGCAGCCATGCTTTTAAGCCGAATAATTCCGGTTGTGGTTTCCTCTGTGCCCCCCTTTACCTGGTCCAAAAGCTCAGACCTTTCTGAGTGAATAATAGAAACAAGGTCGGCACCATCATCCATTGTGTACTGGGGTCCGGCATCAAGGACTGAATTAATGTGACTGTAATATGTCTTATTGTTCTCACCCTTTATGGCAAAAACAGAAATTTTGTCATTCTTTACAAGAGATGCCGCCACATCATCCTGTGTGCTTAGGGGGTTTGAAGCGCAAAGAAAAACCCTGGCGCCCCCTGCTTTTAAAGTTTTCATAAGAGATGCTGTTTCAGTTGTCACATGAAGACAGGCGGCAAGAGTTAAGCCTTTTAATGGTTTTTCCTTTGCAAACCTTTCCTTTATGCGGTTCAGAACAGGCATGCTCTGGTTAGCCCATTCAATTCGAAGAGCGCCTTGCTTTGCAAGCTTAATATCCTTAATATCGTAATTCATTATATCTTATTATCTCCTTTATACCTAAGTTGAGCGATTTTTGGGGAAGAAATGTGCTGATATCTTGATGCATAAGGGTTTGCGAAAACCGCAGGCATACCCGTGGATATGTTGAGGATTTTCGCGAATCCTTGATGCGCAAGAGATCAGCGCAGATCAAGCCAAAAATCGCTCAATTTAGGTTATAGCCCTGCTTTTTCTCTAATAATATCTTTCATGTTTGTTTTTTCCCAGGTAAATTCCGGCTCAGTCCGGCCGAAGTGGCCATATGCCGAGGTATTCTTATAAATCGGCCGCAAAAGATCAAGATATTCAATTATTGCTGCAGGCCTTAAATCAAAAACCTCTTTAATTATTTCTTTAACTCTGGATTTGGGTACAACTCCCGTGCCCATAAGATCTACCATAACAGAAACCGGCTTTGCCACTCCTATGGCATATGCTATCTGCACCTCACATTTTTTTGATAGACCGGCTGCAACAACGTTTTTTGCAATATGCCTGCCCATGTACGATGCGCTGCGATCAACCTTGGAAGGATCCTTTCCTGAAAAACATCCGCCGCCATGGCTGCCCTGACCGCCATAAGTATCAACAATGATTTTTCTGCCCGTAAGGCCACAGTCTCCCATGGGACCGCCAATTACAAACTTGCCTGTAGCATTTATAAAATAATTAGTATCCCCATCTCTCATTTCTTTGGGGATAACCTTTTTTATTACTTCTTCTATGATAGCTTCTCTCAGTTCTTCATATTCTATGTCTGGTTTGTGCTGTGCGGCTATCACTACGGCATCAACCCGTTTTGGCAAACCATTTTCATATTCGATTGTAACCTGGGATTTTCCATCAGGCCTGAGAAAATCAAGAGAACCGTTCTTTCTAAGCTTTGATAAACGACGGCATAGCTTGTGAGCATATATTATGGACGTCGGCATTAATTCGGGAGTTTCATCGCATGCAAACCCAAACATAAGCCCTTGATCTCCTGCGCCCTGGTCCTTGAACAAGCCCTCACCTATGTTTACACCCTGAGCGATATCAGTCGATTGATGGTCTATGCTGGTAATTACCGAGCATGTCTGCCAGTCAAATCCCATCTTGGAAGAATGGTATCCTATATCACGAATTGTTTCCCGAACAATCTGAGGTATATCAACATAGCAATCGGTTGTAATTTCGCCGGCAATAAAAGCCAGGCCGGTTGTTACAAGGGTTTCACATGCAACCCTGCAATTTTTATCTTTCTCGATAATGGCATCAAGAATGGAATCCGATATGCGGTCGGCAACTTTGTCAGGATGCCCTTCAGTAACAGATTCTGAAGTAAAAAAGAATTGTTCTTTGCTCATAATTTCCCCTTTGTTTTATAGCTTTCTATGGAATAAGTATCATGTTGTCTATAAGACGCGTTTTTTCTACCTTGACGGCAAGAGCCATTAAAGCCTGCCGGTCTATTTTTTTCATATCAATAAGTGTTTTGGGATCACATATAGCAATATAATCAATTTTGGTATTTGTCCCGGACTTTATTATTTCCAAAGCTGAAGCAATAATTTTTTTTGAATCATTTATACCGCTACATAGAAGAGCTTGAGCCTTTTGCAGCGATTTGTAAAGGCATAGTACCGAATTTCTCTGCTCGGAAGTCAGATAAACGTTTCTTGAACTCATGGCAAGACCGTCATACTCCCTGATCGTTTCAGCTCCAATTATTTCAATATCGAAATTCAGATCACAAACCATCTGCCGGATTATAATTAGCTGCTGATAATCCTTCCGGCCGAAAACGGCAAAATGAGGTTTAATAATATTAAATAATTTCGTTACAACAGTAGCAACTCCTGAAAAAAATGTTGGCCTTGAAATGCCGCAAAGATGATTTGGAAGTTCTTTAAGATTTACATATGTTTGAAATCCATTTGAATATAATTCCTTATCATCTGGAGTAAACACTACATCCGCACCATTTTTCCGGGCAAGCTCAAGATCTCTTTGAAGATCTCTGGGATAATTCTCAAAATCTTCTCCAAGAGCAAATTGAACCGGATTTACAAAAATACTCGCTACAAGACAATCTCCAATCTTTCTGCCTTCCCTTATAAGAGAGAGGTGCCCTTCATGGAGATATCCCATGGTTGGAACAAGCGCAATTGTCTTATCAAGACGACGCATACGGTCGGAGTATTCCTGCATCTTCTTTACTGTAGTAATTACTTCGATGATCTACGCCTCAAAAAGCTTTCTTTGTGTTTTGTGGTGCCATGGAGATCGAATAAACGAAGAAAGATGATAACGTAGACAAAATAACTTCCCAAATCTATGCGCCTACTTGGGGAAATTATTTCGTCCACGTTCCTAAGGGGTTTGTTTGAATTTATTGGCGGGGACGACGAGACTTGAACTCGCGACCTCCGGCTTGACAGGCCGGCGCTCTAACCAAAGCTGAGCTACGCCCCCAAAATGAGACCTTTGCAAAACGCCCCCTTTTGCCCAATTTCGGCGTCAGACTCAAATTTTAAGCCTCAAAATACTCGATGTATTCCTGCATTTAAACCTGATTTAAAATTTGGTCGCCTTCCTTGAACTTGAACAAAATTAAACATTTTTCAAAAGTCTCAAAAATAGAAATTTTTACCTAATCTAAGTTTTCGTAATGCCTGCCAATCTTTTTATAAATTCTATGGTAGGCGGAACAGGGCTTGAACCTGTGACCCTCGGCTTGTAAGGCCGATGCTCTCCCAACTGAGCTACCCGCCCAAACGATTTTAATACAACCCCGATTCTAATATCTTTTTCAAAAAAGAATTTTAAGTACTAATTATTTAGCGTTATGTCAAGGTTAAATAATAGCTGTGTCAATAGCTGTTTCCTTATCGAATTTTTTTGACTTTGGTATCATCATTTCAAAAGGAATATCATCTTTCTTGAAAAGTGTATCTCCCTCATTAAGGATCAGAGAATAAGACAAAACATCATCCATGTGATCCGCCAGAACAATGTTTATCTGCTTTAATATTGTAGAGGGTATTTCCTTTATATCGTTTTCGTTTTCTTTGGGAATAATTACTTTTTTAATTCCCCCTCTATGGGCAGCCAGAATTTTTTCTTTTAATCCCCCAATTGCGAGGATTCTTCCACGTAGAGTGATTTCTCCGGTCATGGCAATATCCCGGTAAACAGGCCTTTTCGTTAGAGCTGAGACTATGGACGTGCATATGGAAATGCCTGCAGAAGGGCCGTCCTTTGGTATGGCTCCTTCAGGAACATGTATATGAATATCATACTTTTTATAAAACTCGTTATCAATCATAAGTCTATCGGTGCGTGAGCGAACATAGCTTACGGCAGCCTGGGCGGATTCTTTCATTACATCCCCCAGTTTGCCGGTCATGATAACCTTACCCTTACCAGGCATAATCAAAGTTTCAATACAAAGCAGATCACCACCCACCTGTGTCCAGGCAAGCCCTGTAACGATACCTATCTGATCCTTTTCCTCTACCTGGCCATGCCTGAAGCGGGGTGGCCCAAAGTATTTTTGCAGAGATTTTTCTGTTATATTAAATGTGTTTTTATCTTTATTTTTTACAACCTTACGTGAAATCTTGCGACATATGGAAGCGATCTCACGTTCTAAATTCCTTACGCCGGCTTCACGAGTGTAAAACCGTATAATTGAATAAATTGAGTTTTTAGAAAATCCTATATTCTTACCTTCAAGCCCGTTCATTCTTATTTGTTTAGTTATAAGAAAGTCTTTGGCTATATGATATTTTTCAAATTCAGTATAGCTTGACAGGCGTATGATTTCCATCCTGTCCTGAAGTGGAAGAGGTATCTCCGGCAAGGTATTTGCGGTTGTGATAAAAAGAATATCTGTAAGATCATAGTCCACATCGAGATAATGATCATTAAAGCTGAAATTTTGTTCCGGATCAAGTACCTCAAGAAGAGCGGCTGAAGGATCGCCACGAAAATCCATACTCATCTTATCCACTTCATCGAGACAGAATACCGGATTATTTACGCCGACTTTTTTCAGGGACTGGATGATTTTGCCGGGCATTGCGCCTATATAAGTACGCCTGTGTCCACGAATTTCCGCTTCATCTCTGACGCCTCCGAGTGAAAGACGAATAAATTTTCTTCCTGTAGCTCTTGCAACAGATTTGGCAAGTGAAGTCTTCCCAACACCAGGAGGGCCGACAAAACAAAGTATAGGACCGCGTACCTTTTTGACAAGTGCCTGGACTGCAAGATATTCAAGTATGCGTTCCTTTGGTTTTTCAAGACCGTAATGATCTTCATTTAGAATTTTCTCTGCTTCATCAAGATTATTAAGCACCCTGCTGCGGTCAAACCAGGGAAGACTTATCATCCATTCAATGTAATTTCGAACTACTGTTGCTTCCGCCGACATCGGGGTCATCATCTTGAGTTTTCTGAGTTCTTGCCTTGCTTTAGCTGCCGCCTCCTTAGACATTCTCTTCCGTTTGATCTGTTTTTCAAGTTCTTTGAGTTCGTCACTTGGGCTTTCTTCAGCTCCCATCTCCTTTTTTATGGCCCGCATCTGCTCATTCAAATAATAACTCTTCTGAGTTTTCTCCATCTGCTCTTTTACACGGAATTTTATCCTCTTATCCATGTTAAAAATATCAATTTCCATTTTTATCAAGCCAAGAAGGATAGAAAGCCGCTTGCCGGGAGAAAAGATTTCCAGAAGATGCTGTTTGTCCTCAATTTTGAATGAAAAATGAGCAGCCACGGTATCTGCCAACTGAGATGGATCGGATATGACAGAGATATTGCCTACAAGTTCCTTAGAAATATTTTTTGACAGCTTGGCATATTCCTCAAAGCTATCAATAACAGCCCTGCTAAGCGCAACACCTTCTGCAACCAAAATTTTTAGCTCAACTACCGGCTCAACATCCACGCTGAAAAAGTCATTATCCTGAATAAAACACTTTATGCGTCCCCTTGACTTTCCCTCAACAAGAGCCTTTACCGTGCCATCGGGAAGCTTAAGCAGTTGAAGCACATTCCCAAAAACACCAATAGAATTAATATCCTTCTCCCGGGGATTATCAATACCCACCTTTTTCTGTGAGGCAAGAAAAATATTCTTGTCTTTATTCATTGCATCGGCAAGCGCATTTATGGATTTTGTCCGTCCAACAAAAAGAGGAGCCACCATATGAGGAAAAACCACAATATCCCTTAAAGGTAAAAGCGGGAGCTTTTGTTTTGGCTGATCCGGCACGTCTTCCTTGAAAATTTTTGGTAAATTTATCATTCAGACCTCGTTAATAATGGTCAATTATGAAGCAATCTTTTTGATAAAAAGCTTCCAGTCTGGGAGTCAGGTTGAATGGTTCACAGAACATTAACCCATAATCTACGCCTGTTTCTTTGTCTGCTCATACAACAGGATCGGATCTTCCTTATTCATCACAACATCTTCACCTATCACGCATTCCTTTACATTTTCGATAGAAGGAATTTCAAACATAATATCCAACATGCAGTTCTCCAGTATTGAGCGAAGTCCTCTTGCACCTGATTTTCGTTTCGAGGACTCCTTGGCAATAGCCGCAATAGCACTGTCTGTAAATCTCAGGTTTACTCCTTCAATCTCAAAAAGTTTTTTAAACTGCTTGATCAAAGCATTCTTTGGTTCTTTAAGTATTCTAATCAGCGCAGTATCATTTAATTCATCAAGCGTAGCAACTACCGGCAAACGACCAATAAATTCCGGAATAAGACCAAATTTTACAAGGTCCTCAGGTTGAACCATTCTAAGGATATCCCCAATACTTTTTTCTTTATGCTTGACAATGTTTGCGCCAAAACCCATAACTTTTGAGCCGAGCCGACGGTTGATTATCTGTTCAAGGCCGGTAAAGGTTCCACCGCAAATAAAAAGTATGTTAGATGTATCAACCTTTACAAAATCCTGCTGAGGATGCTTTCTGCCCCCCTTAGGCGGAACACTTGCAGTGGTCCCCTCTACAATCTTTAATAATGCCTGCTGAACTCCTTCCCCTGAAACATCACGTGTAATAGAAGGATTGTCGGACCTTTGTGCAATCTTGTCAATTTCATCAATATAAACGATTCCTCGCTTGGCCTTCTCAACATCGTAATCGGCATTTTGGAGTAATGAAAGGATAATGTTTTCAACATCTTCGCCGACATATCCTGCTTCCGTAAGGCTTGTAGCATCTGCTATTGTAAAAGGAACATTAAGAAATCTGGCGAGTGTCTGTGCAAGCAAAGTCTTTCCGCAGCCGGTAGGCCCTATCAGAAGAATATTGCTTTTCTCGATTTCAATATTTCCTGTTTCAACTGCAGAATCCAGCCTTTTATAATGATTGTAAACAGCAACAGAAAGAACCTTTTTTGCAGTATCCTGTTCAATCACATAATCATTAAGCATTGTTGTAATCTCTTTTGGAGTTAGGAACTGCTCTGTTTCTCCTGTGGCTTTTTCGCTCTCCTCATCAATAATTTCGCTGCAAAGCTGAATGCACTCATCGCATATATATACTGCCGGTCCGGCAATCAGCTTGGTAACTTCCTTCTGATTTTTACCGCAAAATGAACAGAAAAGATTATCGTTCATGTCCCCTTTTTTTGCCATTTTACGCCTCCGTTTTTTCTAAATGGTCAAAGTCATCTCTGTTAATGATTACGTGATCTATGAGCCCGTATTCCTTTGCCTCATCACCTGCCATGAAGAAATCTCGGTCTGTATCAACCTGTATTTGTTCAAGATTTTTGCCTGTATGAAATGCTAATATTTTATTCAGGGTTTCCTTCATGCGAAGGATTTCTTTGGCCTGGATTGCAATATCCGATGCCTGGCCCTGAAATCCCCCCATAGGCTGGTGGATTAAAATTCTCGAGTTAGGCAGGGAATAACGCTTTCCTTTTGTACCGGCAGTAAGTAAAAGCGCACCCATACTGGCAGCCTGCCCCACACATACTGTTGCAATATCAGGTTTAATGTATTGCATGGTATCATATACAGCCAAACCGGCCGTAACTAATCCACCGGGGGAGTTTATATAAAAATTTATATCCTTATCAGGATCTTCTGATTCAAGAAAAAGGAGCTGCGCAATTAAAAGATTTGCGATCTCATCATTCATAGGTGATCCAAGAAAAATTATTCTGTCCTTGAGCAGCCTGGAGTATATATCATAGGCACGCTCTCCTCTGCTGCTTTGTTCAATTACCATGGGTATTAATGGCAAAACTATTCTCCTTTAGTGTTTTTTGATTCCAATTCAGGTTCCACAATTTCCTGGCTGCTGTTTTCAATAATAAGCTTTAAAGCTTTTTTTTCAAGCAGAGAAGTTTTTAAAAATTCAATGTTGCTATCTTTCTGCTTGTAAAAATTTTTTATTTCTTCAACAGGTTTGTTAAAGGCTTTGGCCATATCTTTGTAACCATTTTCCATCTCTTCATCAGAAAGGGTCAGATTTTCCTGCTCAACTATTTTTTTCAGGAGCAGGCGGCGTCTTACCTGTTTTATCGCAGTATCCCGATATTTTTTAGCAAGATCTTCTTTTGTCAGACTGCGCTCTTCCAAAGACGACCCATGGTATGTAAGAGTCCTCTCAACTTCTTCAATTATGCCCGCAAGCTCAAAAGCGATCAAAGAATCAGGCACCTCAAAGTTTACTTTCTCCAACAATGCAGTGAAAATCTGCTCTTGCACTTCCTGATCAGATCTTTTTTCATAACCTTTTAATAAGTTGCTACTTATTTCATCTTTCAACTGCTTCAATGTTTCATATTGACCAAGATCTTTTGCAAACGCATCATCGATTTCAGGGAGCACAACTTCCCTTATTCCATTTAGTTTTACATTAAATGTTATTTCAAGATTAGCAACTTTATTATTAAAATAATCTTCAGGAAAATGCACCTTAACTTCCCTGGTTTCACCTGTGCTCATGCCAATCAATTGTTCATCAAATTCTTTTAAAATAGGCCCATCACCTATTTTTAATGTAAAATTCTCTGTTTTCTGGGTTTCTGCAAATGGCTTGCCGTCTTTAAATCCTTCATAATCTACAAGGACAAAATCTCCCTCCTGCGCCGGACGATCTTCTTCGAGGGTTTTTTGCTGAGCCAGATTTTTCTGAAGCATTTTAAGCTGTGCATCCATTTCTTCAGCACTAACCCTGTATAGATTTTTCTTAAGAGTTAATCCCTTGAAATCAACAGTTTCAATTTCAGGTTCTATCTCAACAGTAGCATCATATTTATATGGTCCCTTTCCATCCGCGATAGGAGGCTCAATCTCAGGTCTTCCAACGATGTTCAGCTCTGCCTCCTTGATAGCATCTATAAGGGATTCCTGAATTAATTTTGAAGAAACATCGGCATTAACATCCTTTTTATATAACCTCTCCAAAACCGTCCTGGGGGTCTTTCCCGGACGGAAACCCTTTACCTTGGCATTTTTCTTCAAGTCCTTATAAGCCTTGTCCAGCTCACCGACAACATCCTTTTCAGGGATTTCAACATGCAGTACCTTTTTAACGGTACTCAAATCTTCAACTGTAACTTGCATAAGCTTCCTTTCTTTCCACCTATATAGACTTTCAGATAATTAATTTCACAAGGCCAGAAGGAGAAAGGCGTATTAGTTATACGTCGACAACTGATAACACAGTGAAATTATTTATCTGAAAGTCTATAAATTTAATTTTGACTGGTGCGAGAGGGGAGAGTTGAACTCCCAATCTGTTGCCAGAGCTGGATCCTAAGTCCAGTGCGTCTACCAATTTCGCCACTCTCGCATATTTTTAACCTAAGTTGAGCAATTTTTTACTCGACCTGCACCAATCTCTTGCTCATCAAGGACTTGCGAAAAGTCTCGACATATCCATTGGTATGCCTATGCTTTTCGCAAACCTTGCTGCATCAAGATTTTGGCACATTTCTTCGCAAAAAATTGCTCAACTTAGGTTTTATATTTGACATTACACTCAATAATATTAAACTAACATACTCAAGTTTACCACCCCTCTATTTAGAGCCCGAACGAAAACTAAAAATTGGGAAAATCAGCAGTTTTCGTTCAGACACTATTTATCAAAAAAATAAGTTTCGCAACCCTCTATGCAGCAAAAGCTTTAAATAGGTAAAGGGAACGAAACTTGAATAGCATAATTTATGAAAAATAATATTAAACACTATTTGTGTCAAGTAAAATTGGGTAAATAGCTTTTATGTCGGTATATTGCAACATATTTTCAACTTATCGCTATATTGCCGTATTAATGTCATTTGTCCTGCTCGTTATGGCCAGCACAGCAGAAGTAATGGCAAAAAAGACAGGTTATAATAACAAAAAAATTATTATATTAGACCCCGGCCATGGAGGGCATGATAAAGGCGCTCAGGGTATGAATGGGACTTATGAAAAAACACTAAGTTTAAAACTCGCCGATATTATTGCAAAAAAACTTAAATATAAATACAGGGTCTTTCTCACGAGAACAGATGACTACTGGCTTGACATTCCCAGCAGAATTGATGCAGCCAACCATCTAAAAGCAGATCTTTTTATCAGCATACACTTTGGTGGAAGCTTTTTACATAAAGCAAGCGGCATATGTATTTACTACTATAAAGAAATATCAGGTGCAAATATTTTAGAAAGAGCGACATTAAAAACAATCAAAAGCAATAACATCCAGACCCAGTGGCATAATATCCAAAACAGGCACAAAATAACAAGTCATGTTTTAGCTGAATCAGTGAAAAATCGCATTAATGAACACATAGGATTTGCAAAATGCAAGGTCCAATGTGCACCTGTCATAGTGCTATCCGGCGCAGATATGCCGGCAGTAGTTATAGAAGCCGGTTACATAAGCAACCCGGCCGACGAAAAAGAACTAAAGGACGAAAAAGTTTTATCTAATTTCGCTAAAAGTATAAGCAAAGGAATAGAAGATTTTTTCAACCGTGAACCGATAACTGTAAACCGTGAACGGTTACACTAATTTATTGTGCTTGCACGAACAACAAAAGCGTGATAATTAGACCACCAAATCGGGGCGTGGCGCAGCCTGGTAGCGCGCCTGCTTTGGGAGCAGGAAGTCGGAGGTTCAAATCCTCTCGCCCCGACCACGACAAATTTAGCAATTAAAGCCGGGGCATCCCCGGCTTTTTTTGTAACAGGAAATTAGTCGTTCACGGCTTGAAACTTGAAACTTGAAATTGGAAAGTAGAAATTGGGAAAACCAGTACAAAAACATGAGGGGCAAATTTCTAATTTCGACGTTTCGTGAACGCTTACCAGGAATTTAATGTCAGATAAACCTGATTCAAAAGATATAAACAGTGAGTTGTCCCCTGTGGATGAAATCATTGAGGAGATCATCTCTGAGTTACCCCTGAAAGAAAGAGTCGCTATTGCCAACATGAATAAAGGTGATGTTGAGATACTTAAAAATGTTTTCAATAAATATGTTAGTGGAAAAACCGATACAGAAGCGGATGACAGCGAATGCACGGACATGATGAATAATCTATGGTCAAAACTGCAGAAAACACACAGACTCAGAGTTGTTAAATAAACTTTTCAGGCACACGTCCCAAGCAAACAAAATTAGGAACGTGGACGAATTAACTTCCTCAAATAGGCGCACAGATTTGGGTCGAATTTGTTCGATCTCAGATCACAAAAGTTGAAGGAATAGCGAGCTATTTCAATATTTTTGTGATTTGAGACCGGACAAAGGCGGCCTGAAGCTGTGATGTATAGTTGAGGAGGTTATTTCGTCCACGTTCCTTATAGACTTTCAGATAATTAATTTCACTGTGTTATCAGTCGTCGACGTATAACTAATACGCCTTCCTCCTTCTGGCCTTGTGAAATTAATTATCTGAAAGTCTATAGCTTTTTACGAGTTCGTCAATTAATAACCACTTAAATCTCCCAATGGTCTTGCAAATGTAAATTTAGCGGGCTTTGCCATCATTTCCGAGAATGCCTCTTTAACATTTCCGCCCGAGGCTGAAAAGGGAAGAGAGGCAATAAACATGACGGTACCCAAGGCTGTTACAGCAATACCAAGGGGCCTTAAAAATAAAAAGTCAACAAACATTTGCTCGGCACTGTTTTCTTCAATCAAACTATGACCCTGCGCAAGTGCCGATGAACCCAAAGGGATAAGTATCAGACCTGAAATTAAAAAAAACATCACGGGTATTTTTAACATTTTATACATCTGATTATACACCTTATTATACATTTGGGCCTCCTTTTAAAAATTAGTCGATCCCTGTAGTATTAACTTATACACCGACATATGTTAAGGTTGTCACAAGGTTCTTTCTTAACGATTTCTAATGCGCTCAAACAGTTTCCTGTTTTGAATGTATCACACCTGAAGCTCACGCGCGGCCGGTTTTTGTTTCATAGAGCTAAAAAATTAAATTTTAACAGGTATTTTACATATTGCAACTGGTTTTTACCTTGCACCTAAATAATTGATAATTAATGACAACTTATTTAAAATATATAGATATAGCTATAGCTCTTCCAGTATATAATACCTTTACCTATCGGGCCCCGAAAAATTTTTCCGGCTTTATATCCACAGGTAAAAGAGCCCTTGTCCCTTTCGGTAGGCGCAGGGTGACAGGATATATACTGGGCTCATGTGAAAAAACAAGTCGGAGCGAGATTGAAATAAAGTCAATTCTGGATATTCTTGATGAAAAGCCTCTTTTCCCTTCATCAATAGTACCATTTTTCAGGTGGATCTCAGAATACTATATATATCCAATCGGGGAAGTTATAAAAAGTGCTCTCCCGAGCGGATTAAATCTTTATGAATATGCCGTAATATCAATTACAGAAGATGGTAAAAATGTTCTTAAAGATAATTCTGTTCCGCCCATACAAAGGGAAATCTTAAGTTCTCTTGAATCTGAATCCTGCCGACAAAAAAATCTTTGTAAAATTATAAACAAAAACATTCCAAACTCCTTAATTCAAACCATGGAAAACCTGGGATTGATTATCAGCAAGCGTGAGCTAAAAGGAGGAAGAACAAGACCGAAGTTGGAACGTTATGTATTGTTAACCAGCTCGGAAATCGCAATTAAGGAGCTTTCAGCTCCAAAAATGAAAATAATAGATGCATTAAAAGAAGAGGGTGAACTTTCTGTAAAAAAATTAAAAAAGCTGGTACCATCTGCTCTCGGATTAATTAAATCTTTGGAAAACAAAGGTTATATTTCTACCATTAAAAAAAGAGTTTATCGTGATCCATTCGGCGAATCTATTGAGACTGATAGCGCCCATATACTAACAAAAGAACAGGAACAAGCCATTTCAAAAGTTGTAACCTCCCTTAATAAAGAATTTTCAACCTTTCTTTTGGCAGGAGTTACTGGAAGCGGAAAAACAGAAGTTTATATGCGGATTGCAGCAGAAGCTATAAAAAAAAACTGCAAAGTTCTGGTGCTTGTTCCTGAAATTGCCCTTATATCACAGATGGAAAGGCGGTTCAGAGCCCGCTTTGGAGAGTGTATTGCTGTGCTTCACAGCGGTCTCTCAGCAGGCGAACGCTATGACCAGTGGATGCGCATAGCCTCAGGAGAAGCAACTATAGCTATAGGTGCAAGGTCGGCTATTTTTGCACCTTTCGATAATGTTGGAATCATTATCGTAGATGAGGAACACGATACTTCTTACAAGCAGGAAGGGGGCCTTTGTTATAATGCAAGGGATCTCGCTGTTGTCAGGGCAAAGCTAAACAATGGTGTTGCATTGCTGGGATCAGCTACACCTTCGATTCAGTCATACTATAATGTTACGATAAATAAATTTACTGAACTGACTCTGAGAAAACGCATTAAAAAAAGACCCCTGCCAGAGATCACCATAATCGATCTGCGCAAGATCAGAGATTATAGAGGAGTTAAAAAGTTTATTTCATCGGAGCTTCACGAGGCCATGAAAGAAACCTTGGAACGTGGAGAACAGATTTTGCTATTCCTGAACAGGCGGGGCTTTGCAAGTTTTCCTGTTTGTGCATCATGCGGCAAAGCTATCAGGTGCAAGAATTGTGATATTTCTCTTACTTTTCACAAGGGTGCTAATGCGTACAAGTGCCATTACTGTGGTTTTACATTAGCATCCACTTCAAATTGTCCAACCTGCGGATCCGCCGGTATAAAGCTGTTAGGACTTGGTACAGAAAAAATTGAAGCCGCAGTCAAGTCGCTTTTTCCTGATGCAAAAACAGCTAGGATGGATCGTGATACCACCACACGCAAGGGTTCTGTTTTAAAACTGCTTAAAGGCCTGAAGAATAATACAATAGATATACTTGTCGGAACCCAGATGATAGCAAAGGGCCATGACTTTCCGAATATTACCCTGGTCGGCATAATTTGTGCCGATCTTTCTTTAAGCCTGCCTGACTTTCGTGCAGGAGAACGAACGTTTCAGCTTCTCGCTCAGGTGTCTGGAAGAGCCGGCAGGGGGAATGTACCCGGCAGGGTGATATTGCAAACTTTCAATCCCGAACATTTCAGCATACTATCTGCAAAAACCCAGGACTTTAAAGTATTTTACAATAAAGAAATACACTTTAGAAAGAGCCTGAGATATCCACCGTTCTCAAGGATGGTGCAGATTAAAATTTCAGGAAATGACAAGGAAAAAACAAGGCAGCATGCTCTTGCAGTGGGAAATCTCTGCAATACCTTGAAAAATAATAATAAATCTTTTATAAAAACAATAGAAGTATTAGGGCCCATTGAAGCGCCTCTGCCCAGAATAGCAAAACAGTATAGATGGCAAATTCTTTTAAAAAGTCTGAGTGTAAAAGAACTTCACAGCTTAATTCATCTAATGATGTTCAGGAACTCATCAAAATTTTACAGGCAAAAAGTTAAAGTTGTTGTTGATATGGATC
>Ga0255429_1091_pt1 | contig 19788 bp, 18 predicted proteins | sample ANMaggSeSYBR02H9_FD_182636 | JGI IMG/M metagenome (GOLD analysis project Ga0255429, IMG submission 182636) | Sediment cell enrichment communities from methane seep in Santa Monica Basin, California, United Staets - ANME aggregate JGI... | ecosystem: Environmental > Aquatic > Marine > Cold seeps >... | reverse complement strand
TAAAGAGTTGGAAATGCCTGGGATGCGCTGCTCTGCCAAATTGGGGGTGGCAAGGTTCAGGCTCAATGACTGGAATGTCATGATTTACAGGAACGGCCATATCGATATACGAAGAATAAAAGATGTAGATGATGCCGCCAATGCAATTGAGATGGTCGGGATTATGCTGAAAGATGGATTTACCGGTTAGGTTTACCGGTACATCCTTTTTGACATCTCTTCCACTGTATTGTTGGTTTTATTGAGAACCACATTGAGTTTTCGATCCAGGTTTTCTTCTACGCTCTGGATGTTTATCCTGAGTGCCCGTTCATTTGATTCTATTATAGATTCGATCCGTCTTAACCTGATATCCACAGATAGTATCATTGCAGCCAGGGCACCCATCAGTACCATTGCAGCAAGTACAATTACAGCATCTGCTGAATAATTCGTTGAGGCGAATCTTGTCAACCACTTGTATGTTAATACAAAGGAGGACACAATCATTACTATTGAGAAAATAATATCCCGTGCTTCCATCCTCTCGTCACCTCCGCAAGGTATAACAATCATATGTATCGTAACATATAATAAACCTTTACAAAAGGAACCGCGTAGTTAACGGTATTATCAAATTATCAACACAGCTTTTTAGTTCCGAACAGCAATATACAATTGATCGGCATCCTTATACTTCCCCATGCATCCTCAGCATCCCTATGTTAAGAATTGCCTGGTGCCGGGGGTCTGGCAGCTTATTTAATGCAGAATAATTATTTATGGAGCACTACGTAAAAAAAACCATAACATTATTAATGGATATTATTGATTTGAGTTCTATTATAGTTTTAAATAAAATCGTTTTGAGGATCTGATATGAAAAAAATCTTATTGGTAGGTGGAGGAGGGCGTGAACACGCCATTGCCCATGCCATTTCCCAAAGTAAACGTGAGCATGAGCTCTATGCTGTAATGTCAAGGAAAAATCCCGGAATTGCAGTCCTGTGTGAGGATTTCCTGCTGAACAGTGAAACCGACGTAGATAAGGTCACTGAGTATGCAAAGAATATCGGTGCGGATATTGCGGTGATAGGCCCCGAAGCGCCGCTAGCCGCCGGGCTGGCAGATGCCCTTGAAGTTCTGGGCATCCCGTCAGTAGGCCCGAAACGGGCGGCTGCAAAACTGGAGTTCGATAAGGCGTGGACACGTAAGTTCATGGAAAAACACCACATTGCAGGTCTTCCTGCATTCAGGGTTTTTGACACTGGGCAGGAAGCACAGGCCCATGATTATATAGATGAACTGGGAGACGTAGCCTTAAAACCAGCCGGGTTGACCGGGGGTAAGGGTGTCAAGGTCATGGGTGACCAGTTACCAGACCTGGATGCTGCCAAAGCCTATGCAAGTGAACTGCTAAAAGGTGATATGGTGGTCATCGAGGAGAACCTGAAAGGCGAGGAAGTAACGGTCCAGGCATTTGTGGATGGGACCCACCTGGCCTATGCACCTTCGGTGCAGGACCATAAGCGGGCATACGAAGGTGACCTGGGACCAAATACGGGCGGCATGGGGTCGTATAACGATGCCGGGAACCTGTTGCCTTTCATGGTCGAGGGCGACTACATGGAGGCAAAAGGGATCATGGAGGATGTGATTTGCAAGGTAAAGGAAGAGACTGGTGAAGAGTACAAGGGCATCCTGTACGGCCAGTTCATTTTAACAGCTGCCGGTATCAGGGTGATCGAGTTCAATGCCAGGTTCGGGGACCCGGAGGCGATGAACGTACTGCCGTTGCTGGAGACTGATTTTATTGATATTGCCGAGGCTGTGGCAGCCGGGACGCTTGACACCCTGGATGTGAGGTTCTCGGAGAAAGCCAGTGTGTGTAAATATGCAGTGCCTGCCGGATATCCAAAAGATCCTGCAAAGGATGCTCCTATCGAGGTTGGGGATATGGGTAAAGCATTGCTGTTCTTTTCCAGTGTGTATGAAGCCGATGGTGTGGTGTACACCACAGGATCAAGGGCAGCTGCTGTCGTTGGAATCGCTGATACCATATCAGAGGCGGAAGTGATTGCAGAGCAGGCACTGTCCAATGTAAAAGGGCCACTGGAGTGCAGGCATGATATTGGCAAAAAAGAATTGATACAGAAGCGTATCGACCACATGAAAGTCCTGCGCGGGGATAACAGTTAAATAGGCCAAATGTATTAACTATGAGTTCTGTTTGACAGGAGGCGGTATTTTTGTCGAATCTGTTATCTATAAGCGACCTCTCCCTTGATGAGATCAATGAACTGCTTGATGTGGCAGATGATCTGAAGGTGAAAAGGTCAAAGGGTAAGATCGTTGAAATGCTCAAGCATAAGAGCCTGGGCATGATATTTGAAAAATCATCTACCAGGACACGTATATCATTTGAAGTTGCCATGGCTGAACTGGGTGGCCATGCATTGTTCCTAAGCTATCGGGACCTCCAGCTTGGAAGGGGGGAGACTGTTGGCGATACTGCACAGGTTATATCCAGGTATCTCAGTTGTATTATGGCAAGGGTCGTAAGTCACAGTACGCTGGAAGAACTGGCAGAATATGCAACAGTACCCGTTATCAATGCTTTGTCTGATCTGGAACATCCCTGCCAGCTGCTGGCTGACCTGCAGACTATCAGGGAATATAAGGGTCGGTTCGAGGGCCTGAAGTTTGCCTGGATAGGTGACGGGAATAATGTGTGCAACTCTGCGATACTGGCTGCTGCTATTACAGGGATGAAGATGAGCGTGGCCTGCCCTGAGGGGTACGAGCCTGACCCTGACATGGTTGCAAAGGCCAGGGGTATGGGGGGTTCGGTTGAGGTTGTTACTGCAGCGGAGGAGGCTGCAATGGATGCAGATGTCCTGTATACTGATGTATGGGTGTCTATGGGCGATGAGGATGAGAAGGAGCAGAGGTTGCGTGACCTGGGGCCGTACCAGATCAATGATGCCCTGATGAATGTTGCCAGGGATGATTGTATGGTTATGCATTGTCTTCCTGCGCACAGGGGCGAGGAGATCACGAGTGAGGTGCTTACTGGTACTCATTCTGCAGTGCTTGACCAGGCAGAGAATAGGTTGCATGCGCAAAAGGCTCTGCTGATCAAGTTGCTGGGGTCAAAGTAAAGGCTTAAATCTGATTAGTACAATTCAGGAATCCATATTCATTGACTGCATGGCAGCGTTTGTCATGTGGTTATTGGATTTTCGATGCAAGACCCAAATGCGGTTCTTGCCACAGCCGAACCTAGCGAAGGTTCGATCCAAGCGTGCGTTTCGCTACGCTCAAGCGCACGATAATAAGAAAACAAACCCTATGTGGTTGTTGCCACAGCCGAACCTTACAAGGTTCGATCCAAGCGTGCGTTTCGCTACGCTCAAGCGCACGATAATAAGAAAACAAACCCTATGTGGTTGTTGCCACAGCCGAACCTTACAAGGTTCGATCCAAGCGTGCGTTTCGCTACGCTCAAGCGCACGATAATAAGAAAACAAACCCTATTGCGGGGGTTGCCCAGCCAGGTCAAAGGCGCTAGGTTCAGGGCCTAGTCTCGTAGGAGTACAAGGGTTCGAATCCCTTTCCCCGCATTATTCTAATGCACTTGCGGAAATAACAGGATATTATCCTGAAAACGCTATACAGGCCCGGGACAATTTGTCCGGGGTATACCGGTGACTGCAACCATGCTTGTTCTAATGCTCCCTGAAGGTGATATGAATTCAGAATAACCTCAGCTAGGCTTTATTATAGATGCACTAAAGGGGAAATTATAATATAGATGGCTCGTCCAATTAAATATGGGAGGACAATATGAAAGCAATTGTATACACAAAATACGGACCACCGGATGTTCTTCAACTTAAAGAGATAGAAAAACCTATTCCCAAGGACGATGAGGTACTAATAAAAATACATGCGACAACAGTAAACAGAACAGACTGCGGATTTCGAAAACCTGAATATCTTATTGTTCGATTTTTCGGTGGGCTCTTCAAGCCCAAAAGAAAAATATTAGGCAGTGAGATGGCAGGAGAGATTGAAGCTATTGGTAAAAATGTTAAAACATTTAAACCAGGCGATCAGATTTTTGGATTAAAAACAGACACCTTTGGAACACATGCAGAGTATGTTTGCATACCCGAAACCGGTTCAATCACAACAAAACCTTTCAATATGTCCTACGAAGAGGCTGCTGCTGTCTGTGACGGAATGATGCTGGCAATAAACTACATCAGAAAAATAGATTTCAAGAAAGTAGAAAGAATCTTAATAAATGGAGCCTCAGGGTCTATTGGTTCGGCATGTGTGCAACTTGCAAAACATTATGGTGCTACAATTACAGCCGTATGCAGCACCAAGAATGTAGAATTAGTGAAATCACTTGGTGCAGAAGAAGTAATCGATTACACAAAAGACGATTTTACAAAAGATGACAAAATGTATGATGTTGTTATTGATGCTGTTGGTAAAAGTTCATTTTTTCGTTGTAAAAAATTGCTAAAGCCAGGCGGAGTATATTTTTCAACTGAACTTGGGTTTTTATCTCAGAATATATTTTTAGCACTGTTGACCCCAATATTCAGTAATAAAATGGTTAAGTTTCCGATCCCAAAAGACAGTAAAGAAGATATAGTTTTTTTTAAAGAACTAATCGAAGCGGGAAAGTATAAAGCGGTCATTGATAGACGTTACCCCTTGGAGCAAATAATCGAGGCCACTAAGTATGTCGAAACAGGGCAAAAAACAGGAAATGTTGTAATAACTATTTAATATTATTGAGATACTTTTAAATTCGTTTCCTTCAGTCATGAGTATCATTGCGTCTGGTGTGAAAAACTGAAGTCAGTGAACCGTTGGAAATATTAAATCCATGAGCATCCACGCCGATGCCTCGCAAATTTCATTGCGAGGTCCGTGACGAAATAGCCAACCTCATCCTCGGTTGACAACAGGAGCCCTTCGCATTTCAATCTTACATGCCCACTAAAAACAGAACCTTAACCTATACCTGTCCTTATCAAAAATTCTTTTTCAAGTTTTGAGCGAGTATCTTTGAATAATTCCCTGATCCTGGTTTCATCACACAACAGTTCATTTTCACTGCATTCCCCTTCTGCTTTGCATTTCAATGCAAGTTCAATAGCCTTTTTTTCAAGATTAGGCAGGGTTTCTTCAAGTGTTTTTCTAAGCCATTTCTCATCTTTAATTATTATTCCTGCAAACATAGAAGGCAGGACATTACTCTCGATTGATTCAAGCCTTTTCCTTGCAGAGATCATTGCCATACATCAATATATCAGTTTATCAGATAAAAATCTTAACATTACCTGCTGGAAGTGACTGTCACAAATAAGCTCAGGGAAGCTCAGGTTGAGGATGTAGACGGTTTGAAAATTGGGTATGAGAAGGACTAAATGTCAATCCCACTTAAATATTTGTAGAACAGACTCTAAAACAGAGGTGCTTGACTGATAGCGATTTGATTTTAATCTGACAAAGACGGAGTATAGACCAAAAGGAATAATTTATCACTAATTCTGAGTACATAGTACTGATGACGGAAAAGCCCACAGAATGGGCAGAGAAGTACCGCCCAAAAAACCTTACCGAAATAGCAGGCCATCGTACCATTATCAATGACCTCGTCAGTTGGGCCAACAAATGGGAAACGGGAGTTCCAAAGGACAAGGCACTGATATTCTACGGCAAGCCCGGAGTTGGCAAGACCTCAGCCGCTTATGCACTGGCCCACCAGATGGAATGGGACGTAATAGAACTGAACGCCAGCGACCAGAGGACTGCAGGCATCATCCAGAAAGTTGCAGGTTCTGCCAGCCGGATGGGTACCTTTGACGGCACATCAGGACGGCGGCTCATCATACTGGACGAGGCAGACAACCTGCACGGCAACTATGACCGAGGCGGTGCCAGGGCCATCATCAATGTGGTCAAAGGTACATCCCAGCCAGTTATACTCATCGCAAATGAATTTTATCAAATGGATCCGGCACTGCGGCTGGCCTGCAAACCAGTCCAGTTCAGGACAATAAACAGCACTACTATTGTGTCCGCACTAAAGGCAATATGCAAAAATGAAGGCATAATGGTGGGCATCGGGGTCATAGATACTATTGCTGACAATGCCAACGGCGACCTGCGCAGTGCTATCAATGACCTGCAGGCCATGTCCATAGGTAAGCACGAACTGGAAGTAGATGATATTATCACAGCACCCAGGGATGTAAAGGAAACAGTGTTCAAGTTAATGGATCATGTATTCAAAGCCGCAGATATGAGATCTGCCCAGCAGGCTGCCTGGCAGGTGGACGAGAGCCCTGATAACCTGATAAACTGGATCGACGAGAACCTTCCCATCGGATACAAGGATGCGCATGATATGGCTGCCGGTTATTTCCAGCTTGCCAGGGCCGACCTGTTCCTGGGCAGGGTGCGCCGCAGGCAGAACTATGGCCTCTGGCGTTATGCCAGCCTGTTAATGACCGGGGGTGTATCGGCTGTCAGGACCCACAGCCATTCGGGCTATAACAAATACCAGGCCCCACAGTTCTGGAAAAAACTGGGACAGACCAGGGCAAAGCGCAACATAAGGGACTCGCTTTCCGGGAAGATCGGGGGAATATGTCATGTATCAGGTGCCTATGCCAGGACTGACCTGATATGGTTCTTCAAACATTTAATGAAAAGCAAAGTTCATTCGGTAGGACTGGCTGCTGAACTGAAACTCAATCCCGATGAGATCGCATTCCTGATGGATACTAAACCCACTACAAAGAAAGTGGGCAAGATATACGATGAGGCACAGCAATTGATCAAGGATGAAATTGAGCATGATATTGAAGTGTTTGGTGGATTTGGCCAGGAAAAAACAGACAAAATGCAGGTAAACCGTTTATTGGAATTTAATGAAACTGAAGGAATAGAAGGAACTGGTGGAACAGAAGCAATAGATGAAACTGATGTTAGCCACACAGATGTCGATAATGCAGACTCTGTTGCAACAGAGAAAAAGAACCAGAGTTCTTTATTTGATTTTTGAGGTTTACAGATGAGAGGAAAACTTATCACACTTGAAGGGATTGACGGTTCAGGAAAGTCCACTATCCTAAAACGATTACATCATCATTTCCAGGATAACCCTGATGTGGTTTTTACCAGGGAACCTACTAATGGCTGGATAGGGGAAGCAGTATACCGTGCAATAAAATCCGAGACAGACCCGCTGGCAGAACTATTCCTGTTCATTGCAGACCATGCCCACCACCTGAGCACTACTATAAAACCGGCACTAAAAGATAACAAGATCGTGATCTCGGACCGGTATTCGGACAGCAGGTATGCGTATCAGGGGGCCACCCTGAACGGAACTGTAGACCATCCCCTGGAATGGGTGATGGGACTTCATAAAGGCTGGACTGTAGTACCAGACCTTACTATTCTGCTGGATGTCAATCCCGCAACTGCCATTACAAGGGTGGGTAATCGCGATCATCAGACCAAGTTCGAAAAAATAGCATTTCTTAAACAGGTTCGCAGCAATTATCTCGAACTGGTTGAAAAGGAGCCGGACCGGTTCCTGGTAGTGGATGCAGGGCTGCCCATTGGAGAAGTAGAAGATATTGTGCTGTCTGCCATTACCAATCAGTTATGACGTAATTGTTTTAAGTGCGATAAAAACAAGACCGGAATAAGATAATTAAAATTAGACCAGAATAGCATAATTGGTAGCGGTGGGCTGACACCCTTTCTCAAGGAGTCCCCTATGGAATCTCTCTTGATTTATTTACCCCACACAATTGCAGTGCAATTGTGCCAACGTTGCTTTCAATGAAGGATCACCGATCATCCGGTTTAAGAGATCTTAGTGGATCCCATGCCTTTCACAACATTGATGACCGACCAACACCACGTATTACATTCATGTGCTGACTGACCACCCGGTCCTTCACTACCAGCCCACCTGACTCCAGTGTCGTCAGTATTCTCACTGATACACACAACTGGAGTAATTAACTATGTTATCCTAAAAATTAATATATTTTTTGGTAACAGAATTGGTAACAATCAAGGTATCCTGGTAAATGTGACATAGCCTGAATGTCCTCCATTAGTCATCGGTTAAGGAGTTTGACTGGCTCGATATGTATTGTTTTTCAAAGAACCAATGATTTTTTATGATTAACTAATTTAATTTTAATTGAACACAGATTACACGGATTTTACGGATTTTCAAGGATTTATTTTCGTATCCGCGCGCATCCGTGTCATCCGTACAATCCGTGTTCTATAACAATATTACTCTTAACCGATGACACATAGAATGTCCTCAAGGTATCCTGGCAAATGTGACATACCCCGAATGTCCCACCCTGGTCGTAGACGGACGCGTCCCTCTTTCGCTAAAGGATATTTCACGCTGGGTACATTCAAAGGTGACAACCTCTTCAAGTTCGATCATATTGATGGCCTGGCGCACATCCTTTGCCTGTTCAATAAAAGGTGAGAACACCACGCAAAAACCACCAGGGTTCAACACTTCAGGCACAAACGGTACAACTTCGGATGCATGGTGCAGATCAAGAGTGACCACATCAAAGGTCTCATCAATTGAATGTATCTCCTGTAATATATCCCCATATCGCACTTCCACATTACCAAGACCTGCAAGTGCGATATTAGACCTGGCCACATCCAGGAAATCCTGCCTGATCTCATAAGATTGCACCCTTTTTGCAATAAGTCCGAGATAAACAGCAAGGATGCCCGAGCCAGTGCCTGCATCCAGTACAGTATCTTGTTTATTCAGACCAGTGTGGGATATGATCATGCCGATGTCCTTTGGATTTACAGGCGCTCCTGTTCTTTTTAACTTTTTGAAAAAATCAGGTGCCCTTGGCCGACGTGTCTTTAATTCAAATCCCAGGTGTGATGCAATTAAATCCCCGTACTCCATCTCAAGCAATCGGTTTAGCTTGAAGACACCCACTTCCGTATGCAGGTCCCCGTTACCTGCCGTTACAAAATAGTTCTTACCGCTGCCTTTTAAAAGTACCGGGTCCCCTGGTTTCAAAGTAAATCACGCACCAGTGGAACGATCTGGGTAATATGTTCGATCACTGCATCCGATTCGAGGCACAATCTTTCAGGTCTTGCATTTCGCTGCTGGACCGTAAGCACAGCAAAATCGGCTTCCCTGAATGCCATTATGTCATTAATAGCATCTCCTACCATAACAACCTTTTCATATGATAGTTTCAGTTCCCTGATGATCCTGCATTTACGCTGTGGAGTTGAAAGCCCGAAGGTATGCTCCTTCCTGACACCGATACTTCTTGCCACCATTTCAACATCCTCCTGCTTATCACCTGATGCAATAAATATGTCCACACCTAACGCTTCAAGCTGGGATACCACATCCCTTGCTTCAGGATAAGGGCATCCACCGGTACTCAATGTATATGGGATACTATTTCGGGCCATATCGACCATCAGGCCCACGCCTAAATATTGCTTATTATCACACCGATCCCATACTGCTTCCATCACTTCCTGGAGGTCAGATACCAGTGCTAAGGAATCAGAACTGATGATGGAGTGTGCCTTATCAATACTCAATGATCTTTTGCTGCAACCAATATCGATCTTAATCTGTAATTCCTCAATGCATCGATGTACCGGATAACTCCCGTCCATCTGCATCAACTGTTCTGGCTCAATGTGCAGAATAATAATGGCAAAATCCGGATTAGTTCCTGCAAGGTCAGTTGTCACAATATCATAATAAATGGAACCGCTCCTGAGGTCCTTTGCTGCCCTGTGCATGTGCAGGAGTGTACCCGCACTGTCGAAGACCACTGCTGTTTTTGCCATATTCAGGTCTATTTGGAATTATTCTTAATTATCTTTTCTGACCAGAAGGGACTGCCCCGTCATTTGGGGCGGCACATCCAGATGCAACAGTTCCAGTATGGTGGGTGCGATATCTGCGAACATACCATCTTGCAGATCCACATCCATATCTGATACAAATACCAGTGGCACCCGGTTAGTGGTGTGGGTAGTATGCGGGCTCTTATCTTTGTAATAGATCATTTGTTCACTATTGCCGTGATCTGACGTGATAATGGCAACGCCGCCCATATCCACTATTGCAGTTACCACCCTGCCCAGGCATTCGTCCACAACCTCTACGGCCTTTATAGCAGCATCCATAACGCCGGTGTGCCCGACCATATCCGGGTTTGCATAGTTCAGTATGATCACATCGTAATCGCCTGATACGATCTTTTCCACAACAGCATCTGTGACCTCATAAGCACTCATCTCAGGTTTCAGGTCATAGGTTGCCACATCTGGAGAATGTATGAGTATCCTGTCCTCTCCTTTGCAGGGTTTTTCCACACCACCGTTAAAGAAGAACGTCACATGGGCATATTTTTCAGTCTCAGCAATATGAAGCTGTTTTTTTCGATTTTTTGACAGGTATTCCGCCAGTGTGTTGTCAATGTGTGCAGGCGGGAAGGCTATTTGAAGATCAAATGTCTCATCGTATTGGGTCATGCAGACGAAATGGATATTCAATTCTTTCTGTCGTTCAAACCCTGAAAAATCCTGCATTGTCAAGGCCCTGGTAAGTTCCCTTGCCCTGTCAGGCCTGAAATTAAAAAAGATCACGGCATCATTATCCTGTATGATAGCAGTTGGACGGTTCCCATCCAGTATAACGGTGGGTTTGACAAATTCGTCATTTTCTCCTCTCCCGTAGGCAGCCCTTAACGCACTTCCTGCATCGGGTGATGTCAGGCCTTTACCGAGTACCAGGGCATCATAAGCAAGCTGTACTCGCTCCCACCTGTTGTCCCGGTCCATTCCATAATAGCGACCGCCAATCGTGGCAATTTTTCCTGTGCCAAGTGTTCGCATCAGATCTTCGGTCCGGGTGATATATTCTCCTGCACAGCGCGGCGGGACATCCCGGCCGTCAAGGAATGCATGGATAAAAACCTGTTCAAGTCCTGCATTCTTTGCCATCTTCAGCAGGCCAGACAAGTGCTCGATGTGACTATGCACTCCCCCATCCGAGAGCAACCCCATCAAATGAAGTGATGAGCCATTTGTCAGTACATGTTCAACTGCATCGGTCAGTACCTTATTAGAAAAGAAATCGCCATCCTTGATCGATTTATCTATTCTTGTAATATCCTGGTATACCACGCGACCACTACCCAGATTCAGGTGACCGACTTCACTATTTCCCATCTGGCCAGGGGGAAGGCCAACTGCCTTGCCTGAAGCTTCCAGTGTGGAATGGGGATATTTTTCCATCAGGTAATCCATCACCGGTGTATCAGCATTAGCTATTGCATTTCCTTCAATCCCAGGGTTTATACCCCAGCCATCAAGTATGATGAGAATGAGCGGTTTAGGGATGTTCATTTTCATATCTTCTTTTTGAACGTTTAGGAAAATATATACTTTCCTTTAGGCTTAAAAAATGCGAACGAAGTGAGGATTTTCTTGACCATACATATCCTAAATAATTGTGCTATATAGAGGCTGTCCAGCAATTCAAAAAGTAATTGTTAGACTGCCTCTATAATCCATCAGCAAATCAGACTCTGCATCGTGCAACCTTTGCTGATCCGGATATTACACATTCCCGATCTTATATCTTAGTTATTTCCTCTTCAAAAGAAACGCCACTGACAGGAGTCCTGCAACTGTAAATATTGCTTCGAATCCCGGTAATCCACCTTCGTCTTCCGGTAACCCAGCTTCGTCTTCCGGTAACCCAGCTTCGTCTTCCGGTAATCCAGCTTCGTCTTCCGGTAATCCAGCTTCGTCTTTCTCGTCTGTTACCTCCAGTCCCTCTCCACCGGCTATTCCGGTTTCGTTGGTGATTTCCAGATCCAGGGTATATTCTCCGTAATCATCATCATATGGAGTGATCCCGATGTAGATATCACCACTATAGGTTATTTCCTGGGTTGTTTTAGCAATCGCACCCGGATTAGATGGATACTCTGCTGCAATTTCTATCCTATCTTCATCGTAAAGTGTAAACTCTCTCATCCTGTCGCTTGGCGGAGTCACTTTAACGCTTAGCGTTGTTCCCGCTTCAACAGTCATCCTGTAGAGATCTTTAGTGTCCGTTCCATGCGATCCGGATAGATAACCGTTATGAGTTCCCTCTGTTATCTCCATAGCCGTTTCAAACGTGTCTCCTGCATCTGTTTGACTTCCTGCATCGAAATTATCATCGATCATGATAACGTATTCTGCACCTGCCACGGTATCAAGAACCATGCCGCCACCAACGCTCAGGTAATATGTATAAGAACTCTCCTGTGAACCGGGCAGCCATAGATGACTTCTGGATTCAGCCGCACCAACCACATTCTTCAAAGGATTATCATATTCTGGAAGCAGTATTGCCCTATCTATGTCAAACAATTTAGCATTGCTGATTATAGTTCTATTTTCCACTACCGGATTAATAACTTTGATTGTAAGCAACTGTCCGGCATTAACTTTTTGTGTAAGTTTAAAGTATTCCGGTGCATCAACCGGAATGTCATGATCTGTCACATAACTTCCAAGATCTATCTCAATTGCGTCATCAAAACCATTACCGCCATCTGGCAGTATCTGCTGTGCGCTTACTATTCCTGCGGTTCCAATAATAACTAGTCCTATCAGGATGAACATTTCCAATTTTTTCATGTTACCAACTCTTTATTTATTCTGCAATTGAAATAAAAGTCAACTGAATTAATGTAAAATCTGCAATGTGTTTTTTTCTGCTAATCTATAAATAAATTGCTATTTTTCAATATTCGCTAATAATTAATATTACTCATGCAACTACTCCTATTTTCGTCGTTGGGTAGATGAAGGGGTCTCTCTCCCCGCACGCCAGTTCATTCACGGGCTTTATTTGCTTCCACTATGGCCCTTCTACCTTCATCCTGGTTCTTGTCCATGAAACACCTGGAAGCACAGGCCAGCAGTTTCTCTTTAGTAGGAGACATATTAGAACGCTCATACGATTCAAGACCCCGGTTGGTCCAACCCTCTTCAAAACATCTGTCACCACACAGAGTAAGCAACTCATCAGTCGGCGTCTTATTTACTTTTTCATAGGCCTCCAGCCCGGGATATAACTTACCTTCTTCAAAACACTTGTTGCCACAGCTGAGCAGTTCCTCTTCCGGCACTTCCTCACCTGCCGCCTTAAAGGCATCCAGGCCCTTGATAAGCTCTCCTTCCAGCAGGCATTTGCGGCCCGCCTCAATGAGGCTGTCTTTCGGGAGTGGTACTCCTAGGAATTTGATTGCATTAATAGCTGAATATATCTGCCCTTCCTCAAGATATTTATCGATCCAGCCAAAGAGCATATCGTCAGGCAGCTCGACACCTGCAGCTTTTGAACCTTCTACAGCTTTCGAAAGCCATCCCTGATCAAGATACTGGAAAATATAACTATTGATCTCCTCTTCAGAAAGTTGGGCCCCCATCTCCTTAGAGAGATCTATAGCCTCAGCCATCCGGCCTTTTTCAAGGATGTTTTTAAGGTAAGCGGTTAGTTTTTCATCATTCATTTTATCGTTTATAGTCTAATTGACTGACATTTAAGTGTTGCCGTCTGGTTGTGTGATGTTCTGTAACCTGGAAAACCCAAAAATTAGTCGGGAACATTCCTGTTGTGTCACATGCTTTCATTTTTTAGGATAACCTACCACCACTTGACCAGCAGTACCGGGCTGATAATTCCTGCTAATCATCCGAATGCCTGTTTGCTTTTTTAAGTATGTCTGCAATCTGCTGTGCATCCTTTGTATGTATCATTAAATGGTTGATCGATGGATGTGGATTAAAACGAATCCGGATACGGTAAACTGATTTTGAACCAATGTACATGATATATCCATAACCAAAACAAAAAACAACCCACATGAGACTTTGAGTAAGGTCTTCCATTGGTTCTCCTGCAAATATCTGCGAAAGAAGGGTGAAAAGCCAAAATATTCCTACTATGAATAAGCCCCAGTACACTAATCTGTATAGTTTATTTTTTTGTACCTGTACTGAGTTTATTGAATCTAAAGTATAGGTTGTTGAACCCAAAATCCGTTGAAATATAGTACTGATCCTGATATACTTACTATCGATTTCAACGCTTGATCTCGATATGATAAACTGTGTTAACACAATGGAGAACATTATTAATTCAATTCCATATTTATGAAAAAAGGAATCATGTCCGGATATATGATAGAGAACAAAAACAGTGAAAGCGAAGAGTAATCCAATAACAACCTCTTTTCTTAACCCAGCGACATAAGTATTTTTCAAAAGTAAAGGCAATAATGTGGGTGGATTTGTATCATTATATGTTAGTGAAGAGGATGATTCTAAATTATTATGTGGGATTGGGTAATTATTCGAATTCAGGTTTGGGCACCATCCCAACATTCTCTTGACATCTTCAAATGAAACAGCCATTTTACTTTCCCCCTCTATAGTTTTCAATAGCAACCTGTATCCCGGATGCAGTCAACTGGTCTGTTATGACTGAATAATACGGTGAGAATTGATACCACTTTTTCTTTCTGGATTCGATATACAATTGTATATCCAGATTATGTTTTTCCCGGTCTTGCTTCTGTTTCACAAGCAAGTACCATGGCAGCAAGGGGGCAATTGATACAATCAATTTCCATTCCCCGGATATTACTGAATGGGCAAGAAATGCAACAAGGATTATTAGCGCTATTGCTATTAGTGTGATTGAGGGTTTATTCAATTTAAATGTTGTAACTGATTTAATGTCCTTGTAATTTAGTACGACATCTCTTAGTTCGAATGACTTTAAGTGCACACCGTTTTCATCAATAGAAATACTCGCCTGAAACATTTTTATTTCAAGGAAATAAAGTAAGGAATACATTATCACGAGAATTGGAATAAATACTGCATAATCCAGATTCCGGCCAAACATTAAAACCAGATTCACGCTTATAACACAGAAAAAAGTGAATACTGATGTGTTATCAAAGAACATTACATTGTTAGATTCAAATTTTTCAACATTTGATCCGCCAGATGGTATTTGTGAAGGATTTACAAAATCGACATGTTGGATGGTGTTGTATTTAGCTGGAGTTACACCCGGGCACCACCCCATCATTTTCCGTATATTTTCGATTAAGAGAGTCATTTTATTCAGTCTTCATGATTTTGACTTCCCCGAAAAGGATTGCTTTTTTCATGATCAGCGTCTTTTCGTTCTTGTGCTCCCAATAGAGCACTACGAAGAATTCTATCCAGACAAAGAACATTGTACCCGATATAAAAGCCATCCCTCCGGTGATGTTAGTTATCAAAAAGACAACGAAAACTATCAGACTAACAATAACCAGAAATATGATCGCTATTTGTTTTTTTGTGAGTTGTGGTTCTGCGATCCCTATGCCAGCAGCCCTATTGAATCTGTGCCAATCATTCACTCCCGAGAAAAGATGGAAGAACAAACCACTGATGACACCTATCAGGTACATATCCAGATTAACTTTCCCATACCCGTAAAAAGCAAAAACAACCATATACATCATCAGCAATAATTTCAATAAGATCTTGTTGTGGTATTTTTTAAACCAGCCAGTGCCCACGTGAGTGATCTTACCTTTACTATCAGGCGTATTTACTCTAAGGTCATCGAATTGCAATGATTTTTTGGTGTAGGTCGCACTCGCATTCGGGCACCATCCCATCATCCTTTTCATTCTATCTGCTATATCCACCAGCATTTGATCACATCCTCTGTTTTTTTCCATCCCTCTGCCAGAGGTACATCAGGATACTTCCCAGAAGAAAGCCGCTCGCAACACCAAAGGATAATAGCCAGTCAATCCTTCCGTCCATAAAATTGCTAAAAAGAGCCGAAAATATGAATACGGATACTGCCATCACAATTCCCTGCTTAATCGTATTCATTTGCTCCCCCCTACTTCAGCATCTACCGCGTAAAAAGATGCTTTCTCTACAATCAATGTCTTCTTATTTTTCCGCTCCCAGTAAACCACTTCAAAAAACTGGGTCCAGACAATTAAAACGAAACCTGAACTAAAGGCAGAAACATCTCTAATGTTGTGGCCAGTCTTTACAGTGAAATAACTGCTGATAAAGATGACAATGACTATGAATCCAATTATAATCAGATAGTTAACTAACATCTGCTTCCTGGTTACCTGCAACCTTCTAAATCCTCCGGCAGCAGCTTTGTTGAGTCTGCGCCATTCAGTTACTCCTGTAATCAGGCTTAACACTAAACCTGAGATCATACCTGTCATGAATACGTCCAATCTGTTTATCCCTTCTGAAATAAAAAGGCTAAAAGCCACCAGCGTGAAAATTAGTGAGTACAATAAAATCCGGTTGCGATATTTAGTCAACCATCCTGAAGTCAATTGAGGTAATTCATTATCACTATCGGATGCATTTACCACAATGTCATCGAATTGCATTGCTTTTCTGGCTTCCATAACACCCACATTCGGGCACCACCCCACCATTTTCCGTATAGTCTGTGCAAAATTCAGTATCAAGCCATTCCCCTCAACTTCCCAAACAGTTCATCAGCAAGTTTAGTCGGATCATCCGTCTTCTCAAGCTTGATCTTCATCTCATCTGCAAGATCCCACAGCAACTCGATGCACTGCGTATACCTGGTGCATGTACCGCAGTCCCCTTCGTGCTCGTACCACACCTGAACCCCATGTTTTGCCGACACGAATATGATGGCGCTGGCATCAAGCGGTATCGAGTGCCCGAACAGGATACCCCGCTCAGAATTTATACTCTCCACCTCTATCTGGTTTGCCTGCGCCATCTCAAGCAGTGTATCCTCAATACGTTTATCCATGCTGATGAGCGCCCTGGATACCGCCTGCCTTGAGATATTGAACGAACGTGCAATATTGATATTGGGAAGCCCGTCTCTTCTTAGTTTCCAGAACTTGAACTGTTTTTCACCTATTGGCAGGAACATAAGTCAATATATGTATGTTGACTATTTAAGATTTTGTATTTCCATACTATTTTAACAATATAAAATTTTAAAAATAGAGTAAGATTGATACAATTTAAATATATTGAAAGACTGATGTTACCTCTATCATATTTCTTTAAAATTACTTACCTGCACTTGATTGGAAATATCGAAATCAAGCTAACCACAGCAATATAATTCCCGAGTATCAGCTTCGATGCCTCGGACTTTTCGAAGAAGTCCGGGGTCATTGACTTTCCTGCTGCCCTCTTGAATCTCACCCGGCTGCCCCCCCTCACTTCAACTCGTAGATCAACACATCCTCATTCTCGAATATCTTCTCAAAATACTCCATTTCCGCACCAGTATTGAACTTGTAAGCCACAGACGGCTCATAGTATTTTTCAATAAAAGCTTCGGATTGAAAACCGCCTACCTCCCCTACTCTAAAATCAGGCCAGGCTGTCATGTACATAATCGTAAAGTAAACATCCCATCTGTTCCTTGAAATGTACACGTACCTGGCCCCGTACTTCCCGGCAATATCACGTGCAGCTTCCTCAGACGTAGCAGTGAAGAACCTGGATACATCCATAACCTTCTCATTGGATTCGAAGGTATCGTATAGTTCAGACGGTCTACCAACACTCCATTTAATCTCCTCAGAGGCATAGGCAATAACCGGCTCCTTGCCCGATGCCTTAATATCGAGTTCATAGTCCCACCACCCCAGGACACTGCCACTCTCTTCACCCTGCAGGAACTGTATGGCCTCGTATGCCCCTGAAGTAATGGGATGACCAGTCGTTCCGCTATTGGAATCAAGGAAATACTGGTACCCGAACGGTCCAAATACACTTGTGTCGATCACATTCGGGTCTAATCCATATAATCTATATCCGGCATCTCCAGACATCTCCTCTATCAGTAAGACTTCCCTCTGATTGCCAAGGTAAACATAATACACTCCCAATGAGGCCAATGAAACAATGAAGGCAAGTACCACAGCAGCAATAAAACGTGTATTCTTTTCCTCAACGGGTTTACTGAATAAAGCCATGATATTAGGCACCGCCAGGATAGTTGTAAAGATTATCAATGAAATAATGCCGAAAGCATAGGAATTGAACGGTTTGTCAAATACCGTGATCTGGGATTCACCCGATATCAGGGTCTGGCCCAGATACCAGAAAAACGCAAGTGTCAAAACAATATTACTTAAAGCCAGTATCCTCTGGATTTGTGCAGATTTCACGAAATTAAAGAACATCACCAGCGATGTGATACCTATTAACAGAAGTATCCCCGAAGATATGAATATAATATCCATCACATACCACGGAAATATCTGTACATTTGCCAGCACCCTTAAGGCTGTACTGACAAGCCACAGTGCATACACCAGATGCAGGATACTGACAAAACCATTGAATCCCATACCTTTAATTTTATTAATAACGATTACTCCATACGAATCCATATATATTCCCTCCCTTTTAAGCTGCATTTCGGCATTGGGGCACCACCCCATCATTTTCCGGATTGTTTCTGAAATATTGATATTCATACCAATCCCCTCAACTTCCCAAACAGTTCATCAGCAAGTTTAGTCGGATCATCCGTCTTCTCAAGCTTGATCTTCATCTCATCTGCAAGGTCCCATAGCAGTTCGATGCACTGCGTATACCTGCTGCATGTGCCGCAGTCCCCTTCGTGCTCGTACCACACCTGCACCCCATGTTTTGCTGACACGAATATGATGCCATTGGCATCAAGCGGTATCGAGTGCCCGAACAGGATACCCCGCTCAGAATTTATACTCTCCATCTCTATCTGGTTTGCCTGCGCCATCTCAAGCAGCGTGTTCTCAATACGTTTATCCATGCTGATGAGCGCCCTGGATACCGCCTGCCTTGAGATATTGAACGAGCGTGCAATATTGATATTGGGAAGCCCGTTTCGCCGGAGTTTCCAGAACTTGAACTGTTTTTCATCTATTGGCAGGAACATAGGTCAATGTATGCATGTTGACTATTTAAAGGTTGTTAAGTGAAGTGCTCATTATATACAACATGAATCCGAATTGAATACCAATGTCAACAGAGAACATCACAGCATTAATGGATAGCGGTTATCCGGTAGGGGTGAAATTCACCCAAACCGGCCCTGCATCCCAAACAGACCAACTCTTCTGCGAACTTGTCCAGCAGGCCCGACATGGCGAAACCATCTCATTCTCAGTACAGGGCTGTCCTGTGGGTGCCTATGTACTGGGCAGGGATGCGCCCCAGCCCGACGAATATTATTTTACTTCAGGCAGGTACATAAACAAAGCAGCAGCAGCCCATGCAGCCGGTTCACTGCCACACCTGGATACACAATACAACTTTGTGGAATTATTCCCGGTAAAGCAGGACAAGGTCGATTTTGATGTACTGCTGCTGTTCCTCAATCCTGCCAGGGCCATGCGGCTGGTACAGGCCATGTCATACCACAACGGCCAGCCCCTGGTGTTCAGTAACAATGGTACGGCTTCCGTGTGCGGGGAATGCACGGTTAGACCATTCAATACCAAACGCCTGTGCCTTTCCATTGGCTGCAAAGGTTCGCGAAAACACAGCAGGTACACAGAAGATGAAATGGTAGCAGGCATCCCCCATATCCTGGCCAATGACATTAATGAGGGGCTTGCCTCCATTCCAGGG
>Ga0255429_1090_pt1 | contig 19828 bp, 26 predicted proteins | sample ANMaggSeSYBR02H9_FD_182636 | JGI IMG/M metagenome (GOLD analysis project Ga0255429, IMG submission 182636) | Sediment cell enrichment communities from methane seep in Santa Monica Basin, California, United Staets - ANME aggregate JGI... | ecosystem: Environmental > Aquatic > Marine > Cold seeps >... | reverse complement strand
AGCGAACGTACTGCTAAATACAACCAGCTTCTCCGCATAGAGGAAGAACTTGGTGAAGCGGCCCACTATATCAGGATATAAAACCGGATATCAGGAAATGGAGCCGCAGCCGGATCAATGGTGAAACGACCGCTATATCAGGATATGAACTACATAGGTAAGTAGGTCAAAAGTGCGGCTATCAACACCGTAATATAGACGGCCTCGAAACTGCCTACCCCCCCAAGGTTTATGGAAGGGCTTCCTTCAGTATTCTCGTTGATGTTGAAGAGTGATGTTATTACTCCGATAAGGATACCAAGCACACCAGAGACCAGCACCACGGTTGCAGTGTTTCCAGGGTCCAGTATCAGGGCGAACGGAATTGGTATGAGGCCTATATAATTGGGTATAACGATGCCTATCCCGGCCTTGATCTCCGAGAGCAGATGGGTGGCTATTATAATTATCAGCATTATTTCCAGGGCTGCAAAACCCGGATTATTGAAGGCCACATATGCTGCAAGGATGACTGGCAGGATAAAACCGCCTAAATTCAGGGTTATGGATGTATTAAGTACCAGTTCATCCCCACCCTCCATCTCATCTGACAGCGGGACCGAATAAAACTCACCAAGTAGTTCCTTTTTCTCATCTGAAAATTCTGGCTTCTTTGTCCTGATATTGTAGATGGGGATTTCAACGAACGACAGCAGTAACATGGCTGCAATTAGTATGAACAGTACAATGGGGTTTATGTTCCACTGTCCTCCCAGTTTGTTGGTATAGCTCAGGTAAAAGATCGGGAGAAGCATGAACCCGAAAAGTGCGAACATTTGCATATCCTGCTTGAAGATTTTTCCACGCAACTGATATCACCTTTAATTATTAGTTTAGTCTTAGATTGTTAGAGAAGTTTATATAGATTATCAAATTTTGTGAAAAAGATAAATGGTAATTACTTATATGGTTCTGGACTATTAATAAAAAAGAGATTATAGATTATTCCAAATTAAATGCGAATGAAATTTGAATATTGGTATGAAAGTTAAATACTGGAATGTAATATAAATGCTGGAAGGCAAAATAAATATCACTACAAGAAAGGAGTACATAATATGGGTTTATTGAATCGAATGGGAACTGTAGTAAAAGCAAAAATGAACAAGTTGGTAGACAAGATGGAAGATCCAAGGGAAACCCTGGATTACTCTTACCAGAAGCAGCTTGAATTGCTGCAGAATGTTAAACGAGGTGTAGCCGAGGTTACCACTTCCAAGAAACGGCTTGAACTGCAAAAGGCAAAACTGAACCTGAATATCGATAAGCTAAGCGGCCAGGCCCGGGATGCAGTCAAGGCAGGAAGGGAAGACCTGGCGCGCATTGCACTTGAGAGGAAGAACGGTCTTATGTCCCAGGTCCAGTCCCTTGACCAGCAGATCGAGGACCTGAATAAGGAACAGGAGAAGCTCCAGGCCACAGAAAGAAGACTGTCTGCCAAGGTCGAGTCCTTCAGGACCAAAAAGGAGACCATCAAGGCCCAGTACTCTGCTGCAGAAGCGCAGGTCAAGATCACTGAATCGATAACAGGTATCAGCGAGGAAATGGCAGATGTGGGCTTGGCTGTCCAGAGGGCTGAGGAGAAGACAGAGGACATGAAGGCACGCTCGGCCGCACTGGATGAACTCCTTGAGGCGGGTACACTGGAAGACTTTACCGGAGGAGATGACGATATCGAAAAAGAGCTTGCCAAGATCAGTGCCACCAGCAATATTGAATCAGAACTTGAATCCTTAAAGGAGGAGGTGGGCAAATGATTGTCAGGATAATGGGCGAGGGACAGTTCCAGGTATCCAGCAGTTTGCTTGACGAACTGAATGTCATTGACAACCGGATCGTGGATTACGTAGCTAAAGAAAATGAAAGTGATTTCAAAAAAGATCTGGGTAAGCTTATTGCCATGATAAAAGAAAATGGCAAGCCTCTGGACGATGCCGAGATCGTGGAATCAGACATCATTGTACCACCTGCAAACCTGACCCTGGGAGAAGCTACCGGGATATTCAAAGGTGAAGGTCTTATCGAAGATTAATTCGCAGAATTATAATGGTATTCCCCAGAGGGGGTACCATTTTTCCACATTTTTTTCTATGGGAAGTTCGCTTTCCATGACTGACCTGAGCCTGAATTCCAGTTTGTTATCCCTTTGGTGACTTCCTTTGGGCACGAATGGATAGTAAGCCCCCTGCTTATAATTATATATCCAGTAAACCGTACCTTCACCCTGGAATCGGTAGATGGCGCATAAAAGCTGTTCACTGAACCCATGCTCGATCAGGGTCTGTGAGATAAGATGGATGTTGGTTACCAGGTCTTCAAAATCCGGGTCTTTCAGTATCACCCATAAATAATTGAATTCGTCCTTTTGCACCTTGTATTCAGTACCTGTCTCCTTACAGCTATATTGGAGCAGTTCTTCTATTTCCAAACGTGCAGCTGCATACCTGGATGATTCCATAGATTTGAAACAGATACCTGCTGACCCTACAGGTTTTAGTCCCAGGTTAACGTCCAGGGTAATGCTGGCTGTGGAAATGGCAAAGAGTTTATCTACCTTAGCTTTTGGAAGTTTACTCTTACCCAGTATAGCATCAAGGAATCCCATTAAAATTCCAACTCTGTTTCTAATTTTTCCAGTGCAGCAATGCGTTTCTCAACAGATGGGTGGGTTGAGAACAGTTTCATGACCGAAGAGCCTGACAGTGCAGGGATTATGAAAAAGGCATTCATGCCTTCCACTTTTCTCAGGTCATCTTTTGGTATCCTGGGCATGATTCCGCTGATCTTCATAAGTGCAGAAGCCAGGTTTGAAGGTGCACCTGTGATCAGGGCCGCTCCTCTGTCTGCCGAGAATTCACGGTATCTGGAAAGCGTCCTGATAAGTATGAGGCTTACTATCCATACCACGATCGATACCAGCCATGCTGCCATAATACCGCCCGACTCTCTACTTCTTTGCCCTCCTCCGAAGAATAACAGATACCGTACAAGAAAGAAAGCCACTGTTGAGAGGAAGCCTGCAATGGTCATTATCATGACGTCCCGGTTCTTTACATGGCTGAGTTCATGGGCAAGCACTGCTTCCAGTTCGCCCTGGTTCAATGTCTTCATTAAACCGGTGGTTACAGCCACTACGGACTTCTTCGGGTTCCGGCCTGTTGCAAAAGCATTTGGCATAGGGCTGTCAACAACAGCCACTTTAGGTTTTGGCAGATCTGCTATGGCACACAACCGGGTGATCGTTTCATGAAGTTTTGGTTGTTCACTTTCAGATACGATCTTGGCCCCCATACTCCACAGGACCAGCTTATCTGACATGAAATACTGGAGGAACATGAATCCTCCAATGAAGATGAGCATTATATTCATGCCCGCACCCTGGGAAAATAAAACTGCCAGGAAGAACAGGTACACTACTGCAAGCAAAAACATTGTGAGGAACATCCTGCTTTGCAGTCCCCAGTCTGTTTTCCATTTTTTCATATGTTTATTAACACCTCGGTAAAGATAATTTAACTATATTATTGTTTCTTATGCATTTAAGGAGTTTGTGGTTAATATTTGGAAATTCAGCAAATAAAACTTATTTATCCCTTGGCATACAGATGATCTCCCTTATCTGGAGGCCGTAAAAGTTATTGGAATGTGCGGGTTTGATTACACAGGCCACATCTGCGCCGTAGGCTGTCCCGCCCACTGCAATGACCTCATTTTCCATTGTAAGTGCGCCGGAATCCGCTGCCATTAGCACTACTTCCACGGCAACCTTGAAACCTTTACCAAAAAGCTTGCGTAGTACATCAGCTACAATCTCTATCCGGCTTATCCCACCTGTATCTTTGGACAATGACTTCTCTACACCTGAGAACAAATGTGACTGGGATACGATCTCCACATCCATTTCGTTCAACCGGGAGACGTACTGGCTTTCCATATCCCATTTTCCTTCTTCAGTTGTGCCGTACTGGTGGGTGACCACGATTATTTTGATATCAGTATCTTGCAGGGCCTCTGCCATAGCTGCTCCGGTCTTTCCTGAAGTGCTGGCAACTACCACTTCCCTGATGTCCAGTTCAAGGGCGCGTGTCTTGACGGCTTCAATTACGGCGAGGGTGTTTATTTCCCCGGGCTTTTCGAAATATGTGATGCTTTTTTTCAAAATTATTCCTCTCCTTATAGCTAGTGTAATGGATAATGGTATTTGAGGTAGAAATATTTAGTCTTTTGTAGTGCTGTGTATGGGGGTGGGGGAACTGGTGGAGCGTTAGAAGTTTGAGATGTGATTGTGAATTTAGCAATTCAAAACAGTTAAATCATTACATAATCAAAATACGAATCTGGTATAGAAAATCAGGAAAGTTATTAATACACACAATATTTAGGTGAAAATTAGTTATGAGCATTGCTAAAGAAGAAGCAAAGAGACTCATCGAGAAGTTGCCTGACCAGGTTACCTGGGACGACATCATGTATGAGTTCTATGTTACGATGACCGATATGCAGCTTACCAGAAAGAAAATCTCAGAATCCACATAGGTGATGCTGAAGTGCTTGCCCTGGCCTTGAAGTTAGGCGGTATTGACATTTTAGATGATGAAGAAGTCAGGGGAATGGCAGAGATAAAAGGAATAGAACATCATGGAACAATTTCATTGGTCATCGGTTAAGGCGTTTGACAGAGTCGGTATGTATTATTTTCCAAAAGACCAATGATTTCATACGATTCTCCAATTTAATTTAAATCGAACACGGACGACACGGATTTGACGGATTTATTTTCGTATCCGCGCGGATCCGTGTCATCCGTGCAATCCGTGTTCTATAACAATATTACTCTTAACCGATGACACATGGGAACAATTTATCTACTTCTCAGGATGATGAAAACGGGGCTGCTGACAACAGAAGAAACACTTAATTGCCTAGATGAAATGCTGTACACGGGCTTGCGGTGTTCGACGGAAATTTACGCAGGGATATTGAAATCAATTAAATAATTGGCAAAAACACGAAACTACCCGCAGGTGCCCGGATAAACTTCAGTTAAAATCATCCAGGTCAAACACAAGATACCCGCGCTGCCTTAACTCCTCTTTCCCTGCCACCTTTTTAGCAACAATCCCAAAATACTCCTTACGTGCATCATTATTCCAGCGCACGAAAGTTGATTTATCCTCCAGGTCCGAAAGGATTTGTTCTGCACCCCCTTTGCTCACATTCTTCCACTTACACTCCACAAAAACAATCTCACCTGTTTCTTCATTCATCCCCACGATGTCAATTTCCTTATCTTTGTGCCACCACCTGCCGATCCTTGAGAACGAAAACTCATCGAGAATATGTTTTTGCATTATCAGTTCCTTAACCAGTATTTCAAACATCTGCCCGCAGTATAATGGAAAATCCTGTTTGATCAAGCCCAGGACCTCTTCGTTCCTGTTTGCCTCCAGGTCGATCCTGTTCGGGTAGATGTACCTGAACCAGAAGTTGAAATACGGCTCCGAGATAGAATAGAGCCGCTTTTTAAATTTTAAAGACGCAGTCACGGGAATTTCCTCCTGCAGGATATGCAGCCCTCGGAGTACGCCCAGGTATTTGGATACCATGCTTTTATCAAGACCAGTATAGTTGCATATCTCCCCAAGGGTGTTGTACCCCAGTGCTATGGCTTTGAAAATACGCTTGTAATTCTTAGGCTCCCTGAACTCTTCATTTAAGAGGAATTCAGCTTCCAGTGAAAGATATGTGCCTTTTGTGATCACGTTGTTCAGTACATTGTCCCAGAAGGTCTGGTTTGTATCGAATTTCAGCAGGTATTCCGGGATTCCACCGCTAACGAACCATGTCCTGACCAGGTCTTCAGTAGCATACGACAAGAAATCCTTCAGGTGGATAAAGTCCAGGGGCTGGACCTGCCACTGTCCTGTTCTCCTTCCGTACAGCGGGCTTTTGTATCCCAGGACTTCGGACTCCATGACACTTACTGCTGATCCGGATAATATGAGCATCACGTTCTCGTGCTTCAGGTTGAGTTCCCACATCTTTTGGAAAATCGATGGTATGGACCTGTTATTGTATATCAGGAAAGGAAATTCATCGATGATTATTACGAATTTATCCTTTGTCACCAGTTCATGGAATGTCCCGTGTTTGAATAATGTTTCAAACAGCGATTGCCATCCCGAAAACTCAATTTTCCCGAAATTTTCATCATTTATTACTTTGCCCAAATGCACTGAAAAATCCCTGATGTTCTGTTTATCCCCTTCTGTTGAAGCAAGAAAGTAAATTCCTTGCTTGTTTTCCAGGAATTTTAACATGAGTTCGGTTTTTCCAACCCTTCTCCTGCCGTAAATTACAATAAATTCAGGAGAATTACTGTTATACCTGGATTCCAGGAAATGTAACTCGTTTTCCCTGTTCACAAATTTTTGTTGATACATAAGTAGTATACTTTACTCTCAACCAATATATATTTTCCCCTGGCCTACTTCTTCACTCTGGTCTGCACCATTGACATTGGCTCCATCGAATAGAAATTGCAGCCGGGTCGATCTAATAGTTGCGGTGCTGATGGTGTGGGTGTGGATATAGATTCGGGCACAGCACGGGAGATTGGGTATGACAATGGCAGGTTTTATCTGTGTACGGGCGCGCACTAATTTTCGGATGCTGGGGATTGAGAAGGTGGTGAATTTGATGATCGGGCGGTTTGTGGTGCTGTGTATGGGGGGTAGGGAGATGGTGGGGCGGTTGTTGAAGGACTGGGAAGATGTGGGGGCTGAAAGGCTGTGATAGTGTAAATCCAGATCATGTGCAAATATTGGTTGAATGTCTACCAAAATACTTCGTGAGTTATATATCCGGGGTGATCAAAGGTTGAAGTAACAGAATGCCCTGGATGGAATTATCCCATTTGAAGGAATGGTGCGGAGAACATCTCTGGACTCCGGGTTGTTACCACGGCTTTGTGGGCAATGGCTGGGAAGTGGTTGTGAAATATATCCTGGCACACAATACATATGAGCATAACAGGAGGTAATTCTGAAAAAACGCTATATACAGGACTTGGACATTTCAGGCTGTCCGACAATTAATCCAGTGTTGAATATGGCCTAATTGTAAATTATCTTCATGTTATTTTCAAAGTTTATGGGGTGATGTTATGTATTCCCGTATTTCAATCAATCCAAAGATTTGCCACGGGCAGGCTTGCATCAAAGGGATCTGTATTCCTGTCCACCAGATCATACACATGCTGGCCAATGGAGACACAATTGAGGAACTCCTGGAAGAATATCCTTCACTCGAACGTAAGGACATTCTTACTTGTCTTGACTATGCAGTATCGTGAGGAACTCCACCACAGCATTCTGATTGTGCGCTTCAAACAGCCGAATCGACACAAGATTCACGAGTGCGTCATGCAAGCAATGGCTTTATTTGCAGCAGAGGAGTGGTGTGATTCACTGGGTGTGACGCAAAGTGTGTGGCGGACTGGTGGGGGGAGCTAATCAGACTGAGGAGCACAATGTCAAGATATCCATCCAAGGGTTCGTCACGACCCCGGACGCCGCTAGCGCTCTGTCCGGGGCATCAAGCTTGATGCTCGGTAATCGGATGTATAAAATAAATTGTAATAGATAAGTAAGGTAGATAGGTATATGTACGTACATACCTAATAGATGTTGTACAGTTTTACTAAAGGTGTGTGAAATGGCTGAAATTATTGAATATATCCCTGAACTTAAAGGGATTGATGCCGAAATATTCCTTAATGATTTGGAACAAGATATTACCTTAGATGAAATTAGAGATGTTCGTCAGTGGGCTCTAGGTACACCTTCTAAATTAGACTAACTTTTTATTCGCATGCCACTTAAAAGTTTTGAAAAACATGCATTGAGTGAAAAGTGGTTAGAAGTCATTAAAGATTTTGATTGCAATGGGTCAGCAAACAGTAATTTTGAGAAATTAAATACTTTTTTAAAAAATGATGCATTAAGATACAATAAAGATAATTTTTCAAGAACGACTATTTATATCAAGACTGGAGAATGTGTAGCCTATTATAGTTTAGCTATGAATGCCATTAAGGAGCCTAAAATTAATGTTGAAGATAAATACCAATCATTAAAAAGTTATCCAGCTCTATTTTTAACTCGTTTTGCGATAGATAAAAAATATAAAAGAACAGGTATTGGCAAGGCAATTCTCAATGAAATTATTAGAAATGCATATAAAAATAAGGAGATAGCCTCAAGGTTTCTTTTTTTAGATGCATATCCAGAAACAATTTCTTGGTATCTCGGCAATCCTTTATTTAAAATATTATATAGTAATTTGACAGAAAGGATAGAAAATTGTTGTGAAAAAAGAATTTTAAAAGATTTGAATAGACGTTTGAAACAAGGTTATGAAATCGATTGTGATTTAGATGAAAATATAAATATTGATGTTCTTAAGAAAAATTGTGAAAAAATTCTAGTGTCCCATGTGAATAATATTTTTGATGAAATTAAACATGAAAACACCCTTTTGGAAATATGCCATTCAAAAACAAATTTACATTTTGAAAATAATAGACCGATAATAAAACTTATTAACTTTAATACACGACAGAATTCGGATTCCATCCGAAATTGGTTAAAAGAAAAAGATAATTTTCTGAATATGGATATCACTATTCCTTTATATGTTGACATAAATAAATATTATAGTGCAATTTATGGTTGAAATTAAATTAAGGCAACTATTCAGCCATACATAAACGTTATCGTTAGACTGAATAGTCCACATATAGATAAATGCACACAATTGTCAAACACCTTTAAAATCGATTGACTTAAACTCAGTATTAAAAACTAAAAAATGTATTAACTTAGACACAGATAAGCGGATTTTCGCTATCGACATCCGGTCTTAAGGATGGCTGAATAGTTACAAATTAAGAATATCTTTTCGTTTTATTCACTTTCCGAGCATGGGTTAGCTGTATATGCAGTCACGGTATACCCCGGACAAATGTCCAAGGCCTGTATATAGCGTTATTCCAGAATCATCCCCCCTGTAAGACCTACCTAAAGAGCCCAGCAGAAAACAACCCTGCACTACCTCATCGAATCCCTGACGATCTGCGCCGTGCCCCCGGCATTGAACGCCCTTAAGAACACCAATGTCTCAGCATACGTCAGCGCAGTAATGGCCTGCTTCGTATCCTCGCCCACACCATAGATCCTGTCAAAGAACTGCTTAATAGCAAACTTGCTGAACTTGCCAAATACCTCATTATCAGCCTTACCCTTAGCCTGCTCCCTGTAATTCTCCAGCGTCCAGTTCCAGACATCACTGTACAGTTCAGGCTCATACACCTTGAACAGGTCCCACACCAGATTCTGGTAGAACGTAGCCACATTACCCTTGACAACATCCCCGTGCGGGAAATAATTGTGAATCAGGTCACGAGGAGTGCCGGTAATACCGTGCTGGGCAATCCTCACATCCAAGTTATGGTCCCTCAGAGCCTTTGCCACAGCCATGGTCCGCGGGATATCGATAGACACCTGCTCGACAAGGTTACCCTCGGCATCATAAGTATTGCCGTGAGCACTGCCGTTGGCAATGGCCAGCACATGGGGCTTGATGCCATTCTCGTTCAGCGCCGTAATAAAAGTGACTCCTTCCTCAGGACTGGTCAACACCCTGCCAGACTCATCCTCCCTGCCTATCTCGCCGACCTCAACCTCAAGGCCGTACCCCCTTCCTGCCATCTTCTCTTCGATATGCCTTCCAACCTCGGTGGTGGCATTGATATTATCGGCCAGCTCCTCCCTCAGGTCGCCGCCCTGGAAATTGAACAGGTGGGACGCATCAATAGCAAATGAGGTAAAACCCGCATCGATCTGGCCGTTCACCAGTTCCTTTGTACCCTCGATATCCTCTGGCGTGCCCTTCTTGATACCGATATGGTCAGCATGCAACGCCCATATGTCAAATCCAACCTCCCTGGCTGTTTCGTTGATCCTGTGCGAGAACTCGGACGGGTTTAGTCCCGTGTATCCACCTTTCAGGTCACATTCAGATCTGGCAATCTCAACGATCAACGCCGCATCCATATCTTTAGCAGCCTGGAATATACCCTTGCTCACCAGGGCAATTCTGGGATTGGCCGCCAGTATAATACTATTCTTATCTTTCAGGCTGTTAAACAACAAAGCACCGGATTTAGGTCCAAGATCTACATCGTTCATGAATTTACCTCCACACTCGCTTCCATTTCGATTTCCTTAATACCCTTGAATATGCTCCTCAAGTCCCATAATAGTTTCTTATTAGCCTTGAACAGAGCCCACAGCAGCCCGATAAGTGTAACACTGCCAAGGTCAATTCCCTCAAGGGAATGGCCCAGCGTATTCAGCTCATCATCTGTCAGTCTCATAAACCGCTCCTTGACAACCAAACTCATGTCCAGGTCACGCCCCAGTCCAGCACGCCATTTCGTCTCATACTCCTGCAGGAACTCAGCAGATACATCCGAATGCTTAATGGCATTGACTGCCACCTTGCCCGCAATATCCCCGGCCCATATGGAATTAAATATCCCACCGCCGGTTACCGGGTCTGACTGGCGTGCAGCATCCCCCACAAGCATAAGCCCATTGGCCACTGTCCTCTCAATTGTGCCGCAAATAGGCACACCCCCAACTATAAATTCAATCACCTTACCGCCAGGGTAACGCTTCTGTACAAAATCATCAAGAAGTTCCTTTGCCCTGACCTCGCCAGACATATGACCTGTAATACCTATCCCGACATTAGCCATCTTATTACCTTTCGGGAATACCCAGACATACCCCAATGGAGCGATCTTGTGCCCCACGTAGAACTCACAAAAATCAGTATCAATCTCAATATCGGTCATGAGATACTGGGCACAGGTGCAAATATCCTTGGGCTTTAAGGTTGTATCAATACCGGCCCAGCGGCCTACCTTTGACTCAACTCCATCGGCACCCACTACAATATCTGCCCGGATATTATATTTTTCATCCATGTGTTCTGCTTTAATGCCTTTAACAAAACCATCTTCCATCAACAATCCGGTTGCCCTTGTCTTGACCATCACCTCAGCCCCGGCCAGTGCAGCATCCCTGGCCAGCGCACGGTCGAACACTTTGCGCTCCAGTACATATCCAACTTCAGCGCCAGCGATCTCTTCACTCATCTCAACCATGGCACCGTCCGGTGCGTATATCTTTGAACCCTTGACCTCGGCAGATATCCATGCAGGGTCCGGCTGGATATATTCCTTAAGATATTTCTTATTCACACCCTCAGCACACCGCACCGGGTCACCTATCTGCTGCCGTTTCTCGATAAGCAGGACATCCAGCCCCGCGTTAGCTGCAGTTTTTGCCGTCATTGAACCTGCAGGTCCTGCACCTACTACGATAACATCATAACGGTCCTTCATTTTGGGACCTCCAGCGCCCCAACCGGACATATTTTAGCACATATCCCACAGTCAGTGCATGTCTCATCCACTTCGATCCATGTTTCAATAAGTTCAAGAGCACCGGGGGGACAGACACTCACACATGCACCACAATATCCACATTTAAACCTGTTTACTTTCACTGTCAAAACCATCGCTCCGGAACTGGTAATTTCATTAGATATAGGTCGAAAATTTGTGTATTCATTTTCATTTTAAATCCACTTAAACCTGTCGTATTTTTCAGTTAACCCTGGTAAATACTTGAAAAATCTGTAAACTAAAATCTCATAAGAACCGTGCCGGAACAAGTTGTTTTGCCATAAGGTCATCAAAGTTCTCGGCCTTCCTGATAACATCCACTTTTCCTTCATTGACCAGTATTTCCGCACACCTGGGCCGCCCGTTATACTGGCTGCTCATACAAAAACCATAGGCTCCGGCATCAAGTATGGCAACAATATCACCCTTCTCCACTGCGGGCAGTTCCCTGTCATGTGCCAGTATGTCACCAGTCTCACATATCGGCCCGACCACAGTATATATACTGGAGACTGGGGCAGCCACCTTATTGGCCACTACTACATGGTGATAGCTATCGTACATTACCGGTCTTATCAACAGGTTGAACCCCGCATCTACGCCCACGAACTTCTTTGCCGCCTTCTTCATCGTATTCACAGAGGTAAGCAGGATGGTAGTATCTCCCAGCAAATACCTGCCCGGCTCGATCACAAGCTTTATATCCACTCCAATTGCCTGGGACCGCTTCCGGAATATCGGGAGTACAATGTCTGACAGGTCCTGAGGTGTCGGTGCGACCTCACCTTTCTTGTAAGGGATACCCAGGCCCGAACCGATATCCAGGAATTCCAGTTCCACACCAAGCCGTGTAACCTGTTCAACCAGGTCCATCATACGGTTGATGGTTTCGCTGAACGGAGATGTGTCAAGTATCTGGCTGCCGATATGGCAGTGCATACCAATAGGATTTATCCCTTCAAGTTCTACTGCTTCCTTGTAGGCTTCCACAACTTCCTTGTGTGGTATCCCGAACTTGGAGGTCTTGAGTCCTGTACTTATCTTGGGATGGGTCACAGGCGATACATCAGGATTGACCCTCAAGGCTATATCCATGGTCTTTTTCTGTGAAGAGGCTATCCGGCTTAGTGTGTGCAGCTCATCCAGTGAATCTACTGATACCCTTACCCCGGTTTCAACCGCCATTTGCAGTTCCCTGTCAGTTTTGGAGTTCCCGTTAAAAAGGATCTTTTCCCTGGGTATTCCCGCAAGCAGGGCAAGATACAGTTCACCGTCACTGAATACATCGGCACCTGCGCCCTCCTGCGCCAGGATACGCATGATCGTGAGGTTATTATTGGCTTTGGCGGCATAATAAAGGTCTGCTTCGGGAAATGCCTGGTGGTACCTGCGGTAATTGTCCCTGACGCGCTGCTCGTTCGTTACGTACAATGGTGTCCCGAATTCTTCAACCAGATCAACGGTATCCACCCCGCCGATTATGAGGTGACCATTGCGTTTTTCCAGATGATTTTTAATTGTGAACATGTATATCCCCTTTATGGAAATTCTGTAATAAGAATTTAATGATAGATTAGGATAATATGATAAAAACCTTATCAGTTTTCATCTTTATATTTGAAGTATGGCACTATGAATCCAGATTATTCCCGGTAAAGCAAACGTTTCCTGTTCCAGGGGTATCAGGCAAAGCACATGAATTCCCCATAAACCAAACAAAAGCTTTATTTCAGATTGGATATATGACAGAACACCCAAATAGCGGGCCGGTAGATCAGGGGAAGATCGCTACCTTGGCATTTGGACTGGCTAAACATGCTGTCCAACCTGAATGGTAGAGGCCTCGGGTTCAATTCCCGACCGGTCCACTTGGATTTTTTTTGATATTTCCACATCATTATTCTGTGAATATTAGGGCGTACTAAAATTGAATATTCAAGCGACTATTACTGCAATTGCTGTTAATATGAAGAGATTTGTAAACGTTGAGGTAGCGCATGCTTTCTAAAAAGATATTGAAAATTGGCGGAAAGGGTGAGAAAAAAATATCCATTTCAAAAAGTATGGCAAAATGCAAAATTAAAATAGATACAAATTACACTGATATTCATAACTGGTAAGGTCCATAACAACTATTAATCTGTGCAATCAGTGTAATCTGTGTCTCAAAATTCCGAGCAACACGATGAATTACCATTTAATTTGAAAGGGATACATAAAAAGGGAAAATATGAGCAAATGCAGGGGTAAAAGTGGCTAAATCTACCAAAGTGGTTTTATAAAGACGGAAACATGTAGTGGATGAGACTTGAGTGCATGAAAATTGTGGGCTAAAACGATAGTCTCATTAAATTGCTGAAATACACATGACGGGCAAAATTAAAAATAGCAAAATTGAGATGCTATATACATGCATTGAACATTTGTCCTGAGTATACCGTAAATTTACGACATAGGTTTTTTTAAGTGGTGATATTGAGATGAACGAAGGAGAAGCACAGGTGGATGATGTACCAGCGTTGAGATTTCTTTCAGCAGCGAACAGGGATGCATTGAATGGTTTTCAAGAGTTTAAGTCGGTGATAATGGATGAAGGTGCACTTTCAAGTAGGGAGAAGTTGTTGATCGCTTTAGCATGCACAGTAGCACTTAAATGCGAGTCCTGCATAAAAACCCATACGAAAGAGGCTTTAAAGAGTGGAATAAAGAAAGAGGAAATATTGGAAGTAGCACTCGTTGCAGGACTGATCTGCGGTGGTTCGGGATTTGCCTTCGCTTCCATGGTACTGGAGGTGGAGGAATGAGGTTGAAGTGTAAGAGGTGTGGCGCTGAAGTGGAAGATGAAGATTCTTATGTGCTTAAAGACGAACGAGTCTGTGAGGATTGCTATATTGATAGTGCGATGCCGCAAAATCCATGTGATCCAGTAGCCCAATCCGGTGTTGACAAGTTTTCAGAAGCATTTGGAGAGGTGAAACCGGAGGAACTTCTCGAAGAGCAGAGAAAGGTGTATGAATTTATAAAAGAAAAGGGAAAAGTCACGTCTATGGAAGTATTGCAGAATTTTGGTATGAGGCAAGGCGAACTTACACAGATATTTATCGTGCTGAGAAGATTCAAACTGGCAAAAGGAACAAGAATTGATGGTGAGACATATTGTGTTCCCTGGGACTATCAGGGATAAGTGAATATCATGACTTTGGAAATACAAAACAACCAGGAAGGAGGCACATTATGATACAATTCACCAAGCTCCATGGAAATGGCAACGATTTCATTGTCATCGACGAATACAACGGCTTAGTAGTACCGGATAATAGCAAACCCGGCTTTGCAGAAAAATACTGCGACAGGCGGTTCGGCATCGGCGCTGATGGTGTGATCTTCCTGTCAGTATCAGTTTCATCTGACATAAAAATGAAGCTATTCCAGCCCGACCGTTCGGAAGCAGAGATGTGCGGCAACGGTATCAGGTGTCTGGTGAGATATGCCATGGATGCAGGATACATCTCCCCTGGCACTGCAATGGTAGAGACAATGGCAGGGGTACTCCCTGTTGAAGTGAAAGGCCAGGGTAATAAGATGCGAGTGAAGGTGAACATGGGAAAGCCTCTGTTTAACAGGGAGGACATACCCATGAATGGGGAAGGCGAGTTCATTGACGAAACACTTGAAGATATGCAGGTTTCAGTCGTCAATACAGGCGTGCCCCATGCCGTGATATTTGTGGATGACCTGGAAAGTATCGATATAGACAAACTGGCCCGGCCTATTAGGTACCACTTTGTATTCCCAAAAGGAACAAATGTAAATTTTGTCAATGTTACTCCTGACGGCATCTTGAACGTGCGCACCTATGAACGGGGTATAGAGGGGGAGACCCTTAGCTGCGGTACAGGCTCAGTGGCTGCTGCCGTGATTGCTCACCGTCTGGGCCGGACCGGGAATGTAGTCACCGTAAATACGTTGGGCGGCGTACTCAATATCACAATCGAAAATGATTTTGCATTCATGGAAGGCCCGGCTGTTACCGTGTATAACGGAACCATCCCATGATCATAGGAATTGATGATACAGACTCTGTTGATGGGATGTGCACCACCTATCTAACAGCCATTCTCATTGACAAATTAAAAGGACTGGGAGATATCAGGGGGCTGCCACACCTTATCAGGTTGAATCCAAACATAAAGTTCAAGACCCGGGGCAATGCGGCACTGGCAGTAGAGATAGATGCTTACCCGGATTCTGAAGAGCAGATAATGACTACTGCCATATCCCTTGTGGAAGACATGGCCGACATGGACTGTGAGAATACTAACCCTGGCATAGTCTTTTTAAGTAACCAGGAACGAAACAACCCTGGATTCAGGCAAGACCTGGAAAGTTTCATGTGGCAGGCCATGCGTGATGTATTATTAGTAGAAGATGCCCGCTCCCTTATTGGTAAATACGGGATAACCCACCAGGGATTCAAGAACGGTCGAGGCCTTATCGGTGCCCTGGCAGCATGCGGTTCTGTACTGTGCGGCCTGCCCGACCACACCTATGAACTTATAGCCTACCGCCAGCCAGGGAACTTCGGCACACCCAGGGAGATAGACAGGGAATCTGTGTTCAGGGCAGACAGGGAGACTTACCCTGGAACATGGGATACAGTGGATATTTCCAATAACGCTATAGTGTTCGCACCACACTCCCCGGACCCTGTACTATTCGGGATCAGGGGCGATGATATCCGGGCCATTGAAATGGCTTTCGATATTATCGGCTCAGAACCTGCCGGGCTTACACTATTATATAGGACCAACCAGGGAACGGATTTTCACCTGCTTGATGCACAGATCAGTGATGTACTTGAAGAAAGGTCTTACAAGTTGACAGGGACTGTGGTTGACAGACCGGTAACTATCAGGGGCGGTCATATGTTCTTTAACTTAAATGGTTCAGGCAGCATCAGGTGTGCGGCCTTTGAACCCACCAAAAGTTTAAGGAATGTTATTAAAGAACTTATACCGGGCGATAAAGTGAGTGTTTATGGTGGTATTGCCAACGGGACCCTGAATATTGAGAAGATCGGGATACTCGAACTGGCAGCTTATGAAAAGACCAGTAATCCTGTCTGTCCAACGTGCGGCAAGCGCATGAAATCCGCAGGCAGCGGGCAGGGCTTCAGGTGCAAAGGCTGTAATACAAAAAGTGACGAGGTCGTCAGAACCCCTGTGGATAGAGGTATCAGACCAGGTATATATGAAGTGCCGCCCTGTGCCAGGAGGCATATCTCAAAACCACTGGTCAGGTCAGCCGAACCTGATGTTTATCCTTCGAGATAAGGAATAATTAGTTTGGGAAAAATAAGAAGTACGTCCCGACCGGGACTCGAACCCGGGTCTAAAGCTCCGCAAGCTTCAAGGATATCCGCTACCCTATCGGGACACTGCTCCCTTAAAAACACAAGGAGAGCAAACTTCTTATTCTATCCAATTATCTTAAACCTTATCTATCACCTGTCGAAGGCTGTTCACTTCGCCCCTCAGTTCCTGCAATTCCATGTGTACTTCCATGAGAAGGTTGTGGGTGGGACTGCGGTCGTCCTTTACTGCCTGCTGCTGGGAAAACACCATTTTACTAGGCAGGATAAATATGTACACAAATATCATGGACACAAGCGCAGCAGCAGCCAGGACCCCCAGGAACAGCAGGTAATTTGGGAATAACTGGCGCATATACGCGTCGCCGGGGTTGTAGTACTGTATCCTGGTCACCAACACGAAGTTAAACAAGGAGAACAGGAACATGGTCTCACCGACCAGTATGAGCATTCCGCCTAAGGTCGTAGACATGCGTTTTTGTTTTGGTATGAATCTGGTAATGGGCATGATTGAATCACTCCGACCAGATATTCTTTTAAAAGTATTTAGGGATTGCATGTGGAGGCTGTAATGGGTAAATTGTCAGACCAAAACGACAATTTAATACTAAAATTGTCAGATTCAACCGACAATTTCATAAATAATAAGCTCAAACTGGATAAATATGAAAGAATACCTGTTTCAGGTTAACAACTGGTGGACTACCGGTAACATCCCGTCCGAATACCAGGATATGATCCCACGTGAAAAAACAAGGGAAATTGAACGGTTCATAGATGACCGGGAGATACTGACGCTAATAGGTCCCCGCAGGTCTGGAAAAACAACCATCATTTACCAGCTTATAGACTCACTCCTGCAAAGTGGAACCAGCCCGAAGAATATCCTGTATATATCCCTGGATGATCCGGAAATAACCCTGGATATGGGAGATGACCTATTTATCAGACTGTTTGAATCGTACCAGGAAGTAATCTTACGAGAATTGAAAGACGGGAAAATATACATCTTCATAGATGAGGTCCAGTATTTCAAAGGGTGGGAGATGTGGCTGAAAAAATACTTCGACCAGTATCCGAATATAAAGTTCATTGTATCCGGTTCAAGTTCGCTTGCAATAAAAGATGAATCTGCGGCTCTTACCGGACGCAATTTAAGGTTCTTGATATATCCGTTTTCTTACCGTGAGTTCATACGGGCTAAGGATAATATCCTGATAGAAAAGACAGCTTTTTCCTACGAAAACTTTGAAGATGTTTATAATGCTGCCCTTCCGGTAAAAAATAAACTGGTACTCTTATTCCAGGAATATCTTCACTGCGGCGGCTATCCGAGAACAATTGATGAAGATGCTGGCAAATCCAGGGAAATATTAAAACAGTATTTCTATGATACGATATACAAAGATGTTTTAAAAATGTATTCTGTCAAGGATGTAAGGGCTCTTGAGAGTATTGCAGCGTATCTTGCACAGAATATCGGTAACAGGTTCAGCTTCCGGAAAATTTCATCTGCCCTGGGTATTGATGTGGATACCGTAATCAGGTATGTCAGGTATCTTGAGGAAACGTACCTTGTTTTTATGGTGAATTATTTTTCCTATTCATCAAAAGCGGTGATGCAAAAAGAAAAGAAGGTCTACATGATAGATACAGGGCTCAGGAATGCTATTTCCACATCTGCTGATGAACCTGTACTGGTGGAAAATTGTGTATTCACCCATTTGATCAGGAAGTTTGAAAACGTCAGTTACTGGCGGGATGTTGAAGAAGTGGACTTTGTAGTTTCAATTGATAATACACTGTTACCTGTAGAAGTTAAATACCAGAATTTAATAGGCCAGAGCGACATCAAGTCTGTTTTGAAATTCTGTGAGAGATTCAAGTTAAATAAAGGTGTCATAGTCACAAAGAAGGATTTTAAAAGGGAAATAATCAATGGGATTGAAGTCTGGTTCATTCCTGTATGGCTGTTTATAGTAGTAATATAGTTGATGTCATTTATGGCTACAGGGCAGCCCCTATCCCGTACGCCCGCTCCAGTTCTCCGGCATTGCCGGAAATCTCACCTTTCCCGTAAGCCGTTGGCAGCAATACATCTGCTATATCCACACCCAGGTAGTCCAGGGACAGCCTGAACATCGTAACAACAGGCTCACATGCATCAGCCCCCTCTGCAGAAGGGATTATCAGCACTGCCCGTTTGCCTTTCAACTTATCAGTCTCGCTGTATGGCAGCAGCCGATCCATCAATAGCTTCATTGGTCCAGTGGGTCCATACCAGTACAGGGGTGTGCCGAACAGGATCACATCAGCAGCATCGATCTTTGGGTAGATGTCCTGCATGTCGTCGTCCCTGCTGCAGACTCTGTCACCTGAACTACAGTTGCGGCAGTCTATGCACGGCATGAGGTTGAGGTCGTATAAGTATAGTTTTTCAGTCTGGTGTCCGGCAGCCTGTGCGCCGTTAATAACCTTGTCGATCAGTATGTCTGTATTGCCCCCTTTCCTGGGACTGCCCATAAGTGCAAGTATTTTCATTGGTTCATATCTCCGGTTGGTGCTTATCAATACTCTTTATTGCTATTGCCTATTTTATCATTACAAAAAAAACAAATACGTTTTATTTTGTCTTTTTGTAACTATTCAGCCATAAATAAACGTTATCGGTAGACTGAATAGTCTACAAATAGATAATTGCACACAATTGTCAAATGCCTTTGGAATCGATGGACGTAGACTCAGTATTAAAAACTAAAAAATGTATCGCCATAGACACAAATAAGCTGATTTTCGTCATCGGCATCCAGTCTTAAGGAAGGCTGAATAGTTACGTCTTTTTTATCTCTGAAGATATCATTTCAATTATTTCCTCATCTTCC
>Ga0255429_1089_pt1 | contig 19942 bp, 21 predicted proteins | sample ANMaggSeSYBR02H9_FD_182636 | JGI IMG/M metagenome (GOLD analysis project Ga0255429, IMG submission 182636) | Sediment cell enrichment communities from methane seep in Santa Monica Basin, California, United Staets - ANME aggregate JGI... | ecosystem: Environmental > Aquatic > Marine > Cold seeps >... | reverse complement strand
AACCACGGAATTATCAGTCGAACCATTGTCCATGGTTATTTCGAGCTTTATCTTCATCGTCCGTTCCTGTGTTATTTTTAGACAGGAATCCAGACGCCCATCCCCTCAGATAGCGGCCGGGTTCCCGTGCTTCGGAAGTATTCCATCCCCTCCGATAATTTGCTGACCGTTACATCGTGAACCAGAAGTGAACTGTTATTCACGTAGTTAACAAGTAAAGATGTGTTCAACATGGTATATAAGCGTTTCAGTGGAAACAGGGGTGAATATGTGTATTTATAGCTATTAACAAGTTTAACACTGTTTTTACTTGAAACAAACCAAATTTTTCATTACTTAATGAATTCACAGCACCACAACACATTAACTACATAAATATAATCAATTTCAATCTACTTCTATTTTAATTATCTTTCCAATTGAAACAAGGGGGTAAGTTATATACTGATTAACACAGCATTTCACGCCTTAAATCTGTTTATATGAATTCAATACATATATATTTAGTCCCTTGTGTCAGAACTTGTCAATAGCAATTGTAAATGCGTGGATATGATAATACGGCCTTGAAATTATTTACGCTATCAAGCAGGCATATTAAAATATTCTACCATCATCGGTATGAACAAAATCAGTCCAATTCATACACAATACAATTTGTTCACTAAATATCACTACATATTACATGCCAAATTTCTCATTTCATATACCACATTACGAATTACAAATTTCAAATTGTAAATTACACAATAAATATCAATGAAAAGAGACATAATAGCCACAGTGCCTGAAGAGTTGATCATATCCGGGACCATCCTCTACGGTGATGAATTTGAGCCTATTGAAGGATATCTCTGTATAAAGGATGATATTATAAAGGAAGTGGGAACCGACGCCCAGGTGGATGCCCACATGACCGGGCTGGTTGCACCGTGTTTTGTGAATGTTCATACCCATATTGGCGATGCAGTTCTCAAGGACCCGCCAGTCTCTGATCTGGACAGCCTTGTAAAACCTCCCCATGGCCTTAAGCACAGGGTGCTCAACAACACACCTGAAAACGTACTAAAGGATGCCATGGGCAGGACCCTTGAGGATATGGTATTAAGCGGAACATGTATGTTCTGTGACTTCAGGGAGGGCGGCATTAAAGGTGCATCCATACTATCAGAACTCCTGGGCATCTTCAAAAACATTACAGGTATGGTCATGGGCAGGCCGGGAATGCCAGATGGATTAATTCCCGGTGAACTTGGCGAACTCCTTGGAATCGGTAGCGGTCTGGGCTTTAGTGGTGTTAATGACATTCCTTACCACATCCTGGAAGAGGCAGTGGACACTGCACATGATGCAGGTAAATTATTCGCCATACATGCAGGTGAGAAGGACATGTCAGATATTCCTGAAGCTATCGGACTAAAGCCCGACTTTATCGTGCATATGACGTATGCCGGAGATACACACATTAAAGACTTAGCTGATGCCTATATTCCTGTAGTTGTATGTCCCAGGTCGAATTTCGTGACCAGGGTAGGTTCACCCCAACGTCCACCCATACAAAAGATGCTTGATATGGGAATCACAGTAGGGGTTGGTACTGACAATGTTATGCTTAATTCGGTCAATATGTTCTCTGAAATGGAATTCCTGTCTAAGGTATACAGGCTGGATGACAGACAGGTATTTAAGTTGTGCACGCTTAATGGAGCAAAAATACTTGGGACTGATGAGGATATAGGTTCAATCGTGGATGGAAAACAAGCCACTATCATGGTAATGGACGATGAGTCACCGAATTTATCTAATAGCAGTGACCCTGTTGCCAGCCTTGTCAGAAGAGGGAGACCTGACGACATCAAAGCAATAATAAATGGAAATGGAGGAATTATCCATGGAAAGTAGATTATTCAAAAACATAATTCTTGCAACGGACGGTTCGAAATATTCTGAAAATGCTGTTGAATATGCCGTTGAGCTTGCCAAGATCTCCAGGGCCAGGATATCTGCCATATATGTAGTTGATACCGGTGCATTTGCCACCATACCCATGGACGCAGCATGGGAGAACATGTATGAACTATTGAAGGCAGAAGGCAGCGAAGCAACCGAAAAAGTAAAAGCAGAGGCAAAAAGATCTGATGTGGAAGTGGAATGCTTTGTTGTGGAAGGACATCCGGCAGAAGAGATTGTAAAATTATCGGAAAATATTCCTGGGGACCTGATCGTTATGGGTACCCTTGGTAAGAGGGGACTTGACAGGTTCCTGCTGGGCAGCGTGGCAGAAAAAGTTTCAAGGACTTCAAAAGTGCCTGTAATGATCGTCAGAGGGGAAAAGCCCAGATAATAAAATATCGTCAACAGTCAGAATGGAGAACTAAATCAATGCCAAATTTTACAACAGTTGATGACATCATGGTACGGGATGTTGCCTTTGCAACACTACCGGGATCAAGGGACGAAATACTGGATATACTTAAAAAAAAGCATGTGTCCGGTGTGCCTGTGGTCAAGAACGGTGATCTGGTCGGCATTGTGACCAGGACCGATCTTTTAAAGAACCCGGAAGAGGAACAGCTTGCAATCCTGATGAAAAGGGACCCCATTACTATTACTGCTGAAAAATCCATTGTACAAGCTTCAAGGATAATAATTGAATCAGGTGTCAGGAGACTTCCGGTTGTGGAGGGTAATACCCTGGTGGGGCTGATCACTATAGCGGATATTATCGGTGCTATTGCCAGTTTTAACATTCCGGACCCAATAGGGGACTTTATTGATGGCAAAGTTATCGTAGTATGGGAAAATACTCCCGTTTCCGTAATGGGAATGATTTTGGAAATGGCTGAGGTCAAAGCCGCACCTATTGTGAACGAGTCAAGAGAGATATTGGGTGTGGTCTGTGATAAAGACCTTATAAACATGAGCATTATCGAGGATTCTGTTGAGCATTCTGATATGTCTGCAGGTTCGGATGATGATGCCTGGACATGGGAATCAATGCGTGATACTATGAGTTTGTATTACAGCGTATCCAGGATCAAACTGCCGGATTGTTCGGTAAAGGATGCAGTGAAGTTAAAAGGTGAACCGATTTCCGTTGTTCCCAGCAATTCTATCAGCGAAACAGCCAGGAAGATGAAGCGTAATAATATAGACCAGATGCCGGTGATCTCTGCCAACAATAAACTTAAGGGCATGGTCCATGACTTTGACCTGCTTAAGGCATTGATATAATATTGTTCTTAGGATACCTTGATAAGCAATAAGGACAAATTACGGTAAATAATAGAATTGGAGGATGAATAACAGTGGGTAAAAAGAAAGAGTCACAGAGCGGACTGATGTCATCGGCTGGCCTTATGCGTTATTATGAGGTCGATGAGACCACCTACCACATGGACCCGAAAATTATCATGATCGGTGGGGTGTTGATCGGTATTCTGTTACTTGTGTTAAATTACCGGTTTGGATTGTGGCCCTGAACCGTATCCTATTTTTCCTGTAGCCACCCGGCAAACTTTCGCATGGCATTACCCCTGTGAGATATCCGGTTCTTTTCATTGTCTTTTAGTTGACCGAAGGTGCGGTCATTGTACAGGAATATGGGGTCGTAGCCAAACCCATTCATCCCCCGCTCGTCAAAGGCTATGGTTCCCTCTACTTCGCCTGTGAATGTGTGAGGCTCGCCGCCGGGCTCACAGTATCCGACCACTGTCCTGAACACAGCTTTGCGGTTGTCCACTTCTTCCATAAGTTTCAGGACGTTCTGGTTGCCCAGGTGATCCTCCACATACCTGGAATAGGGGCCGGGAAAGCCGTTCAGGGCATCGACAAATATGCCGCTGTCATCTACCATTACTGGCTTGTCCAGTTTTTGGGCACACCACTGTGCGCCGTAGGCTGAGATTGTCTCAAGGTCGTCTGCCTGCAGTTCGGGATAGTCGCAGTCGATATGCTCGACTTCATACCCGATTGCACCCAGGATGTCCCCTGCTTCCCTGAGCTTGTGGGCATTGCCGGTGGCAAAAAATATTTTATTATCAATTGTTGCAAGTTTTAAATCTATGGACATAAATCATTTCCTCAATCATTGTAATAATTCAGTGAAATCTCTGTGCATCTGATGAAAATTATCGCCACAGAGCGCACAGAGGACACAGAGAGGAAATACTCTGTGCTTTCTGTGTCCTCTGTGGCAGAACAGAAATAACAGATTACATATATAATATGCGATAATTAATTTTATCTTTTGCTCATTTATACTGCATTGTTTGATGTTACGCATACCGTGCACGTCCCTTTATCTCTGTTACTCGCTCAAGCACAGGCCCTGCATCAGGAAATGTCTGGTCGTACCCCTGTACGAACGCTTCTTTCATTGTCTCGTGGTCATTGTGTGTGCTCACAAATGTCTGGAACAGCACGTGGACGTCCACGCCCCTGGCCTCTACCGAGTTGTCGTAGAACGCCAGCCCGAAATCGATGAGGTACACCCTGTCGTCATGCAGTATCATATTCGAGGTGGTGAGGTCGCCGTGGATGATGCCAGCACTGTGGAGTTTGCCCACTACGGTTCCTATGCGGCGGCTAAGGTCCGGGGTGAGAATGTCCCTGACCTTCTGCCCATCGATGTACTCCATTGTTATCTCAAAGTCCTCGATATCGTAGATGATGGGTGTGGGCACACCCCTGCGTCTTGATTCTGAGATGATGCGTGCTTCTGCCCTGGTGCGCTCCTGCCTGATCGTGCTGTCCAGGGCTTTGAGGCGGTAACCTTTTGGCAGGCGTTTTTTGATTATCATACCGTCCCTGAGTTCGATTGTGGCTTCTGCGCCCATGGCTAAGAACATGGGGAAGGGAATGGTTAAGATTGGTGATAAATGTGGTGATTTGTAGGTTTTTGGAGATTTTCATCAAATGTATGTGAAAAATTCTTCATTCTAATTTATTGATATTTAGACAGTCATTGCCGTTAAATTACCGATAAATTGCCGTTAAATTTCCGATAACCCGCTGATAAACTATAAGCTCTGCCCCGCCTTGACGAATCTGCTATCTCCAGCCACTTATCTTCAATCCACACTCTCAGCAGGTTGCATGCCATGCGCTGGGATAGTCCCAGTTGTCCTTGCCACATAAGCAGAAGTTATTCGCTCTGTCTCAGCCCATCCATATTATACTTATATCCCGGAGAATTTATCTGATCTTTTTCAAAATCCTGTTAACCCCATCAATATCAAAAGCTTCAGGATCAAAACTGTCTCCCTTCCATTCCAGCATTTCCTCATGTTCGGGATGATCGGGGTCCTGGATAGCTTCAAGGAAATAGTCATATCCACTTTCACCACCACAATCCTCAGGAGGACATGCCCGTTTACCCTTGATACAGACCAGATAATGCTTTTTCGTATCCGGTGGAAGTATCTTTTCTATCAGTATTTTATGATACCACGAATCACCAAAATCATATTCATAAATAAATTTCTTCTGTTCCTGGAGTACCACCTGATCCAGTCTCATCTTATTTTCGTCCTTAAGGTCTAACATTAAATCCGGATCGGGTGGACCATAATAAGTCCCATTGATAATGAACTGATGGAGATGGTAATCATCCCATCCCATGATGACCTGAAAGATACTATGAAGTTTGCCCAATGTAGTATCGCTGGTAACCAGGATCCGTCTCCATATTGGCGGTTTGATGCCATTGAGTGTTACTTTTACCTGATAAATATCAGGCTGCTTTTTTTCAGCCATAATCATTCCTCCTCAAATATTCACATTCAATAATTAAACCATTTGACAATTAACATATATTTTCCGCAATCTTCTTCATCCCTCATACATCCAAAATAAGATACTCTGGTTCCATATTTATTTATCCAGCTCGCTCCCGATAGTCCCCATCTTTTCCAGATCCTCCACAAACCTGCTGACCTCACCTGCAAACTTCCCAGCCTCACTTGCCGCCACCCATGCAGTCCTCACACGCCCCGGGTCGATCCCAAGTTCTGCCAGCACATCCTTGAGTACATCCATCCGCTGCTGGGCCCGGGCGTTCCCTGAAATATAATGGCATTCACCCAACCTGCATCCAGCCACCAACACGCCGTCCGCACCGCCCTTCAATGCCTCCAGCACAAAAGACGGGTTCACCCTTCCCGCACACATCACACGGATGTTCCTGATATTTGTCGGATAGGATACACCCTGCGTCCCTGCCAGGTCTGCCGCCGCATAACTGCACCAGTTGCACAAAAACCCAATGATCAATGGAGTCTCCCTGATATCCTCTGTAGCAGAGCGAACCTGGGCCAGTATCTGGTCATCAGTAGAATGCCTGACCTGCAGGGCTCCCCGCGGACATGCCGCTGCACAGGTACCGCACCCGCCGCAGGTCAGCTCATCCACAACAGCCTTGCCGTCAATAACTTTGATCCTGCTGTAAGTACAGACTTCCTCGCACAACCGGCAGCCATTGCATAATTCGTCTACTAACCTTACACCCATCACATCTTTGTAGATACTGCCACTGCTCAACAATCCCTGTGCCCTGGCAGATGCCGCCAATCCCTGTGCAATAGATACTTGTATCTCTTTTGGTCCCGAAGCACAGCCAGCTACGAACACGCCCCTGGTATGGGTATCCACGGGCCGCATTTTCGGATGGGCCACCTGGATGAACCTATCGGGCCGCCGGCTCAGGTTCAGGTAATCCACAATGCTGTCTGCCTTGGTATTTGGCTCCAGACCCACAGAAAGCACGACCAGGTCAACGGTGCTGTCCACTATCTCACCTGTCATGGTATCCTCGTAGGTGATCACAGCCTCACCGTCCACCTCCTTTACCGATGCCACTCTGCCCCTTATGAACTCAACACCTTTCTCCTGCTGCCTGATATAATATTCTTCATAGTTTTCGCCGCCCGCCCTGATATCTATATAATGAACAGTCACATGATTTTCCGGGTTCCTGTTCATAATAAGTCCGGCATTTTTTATAGCAGCCATACAGCACACTCTTGAACAGTACGGGTTGCCCACAGTCTCATCCCTGGAACCCACACACTGGATAAAGGCCACCCGTTTTGCCTCGCGTCCGTCCGAAGGACGGACCAATCGTCCCTGTGTCGGACCCGATGCGTTTAGCATCTGTTCCAGTTCCATGCTGGTAATGACATTTTTCACAATGCCATATCCGTACTCGGGCTTCCTGGATGCATCAAAAAGATGGTAGCCTGTAGCAACTATGATAGCACCCACATCAAACTCCACAAGTTCTTCTTTCTGGTCAATATCAATGGCTTCAGGTTCACAGGCTTTCACGCACAGCCCGCAGCCTACACAGTGTTTCGGGTCCACAACTGCCACAAATGGCACTGCCTGGGACATAGGCAGGTAGATAGCCTTACGCAGGCTGAGTCCCCCATCCACTTCCACTGGTACCTCTATAGGACATACGGATCCACACAGTTCGATGCAGCCTTTACATTTGGATACATCCACATACCTCGGCTTATGCACTACCGATATATGGAAATTCCCTATATGGCCGATGATATCCTGGATCTCTGAATATGTATGCAGGGTAATGTTCGGATGGTCTGCTGCTTCTGTCATCTTTGGCGCAAGCACGCACATGGAACAGTCATTTGTGGGGAAAACATCATTGAGCCGTGCCATCCAGCCGCCGATGGTGGATTCTAGCTCAACAAGGTGGACCTTAATCCCGCTGTCTGCCAAGTTAAGGGCCGCCTGGATTCCTGTCACTCCACCCCCTATAACCAGTACATCCCTGTTGGCGGGTACGCTTTCAACGGTCAGTGGATTAAGCAGCCGTGCCCTTGCAACTCCCATGGCCACCAGGTCCTTGGCTTTTTGGGTGGCATAATGATATGCATCCCTATGCACCCATGAGCACTGCTCCCTGATGTTGACCATCTCGACCAGGTATGGGTTCAGTCCGGCTGCCTGTGCCATTCGCCTGAATGTCACTTCATGCAGTCTTGGTGAACAAGCAGCTACTACAATACGGTCAAGGTCCAGTTCTTGAATATCCTTCTTGATCTCATCCTGCCCCTGGTCACCGCAAGCATAGTTGATATCCTTTGAAACTACAACGTCAGACAGGTTGCCGGCAAATTCGCGGACAGACTCAACATCCAGGTTTCCTGCGATATTGCTGCCGCAGTGGCAAATATAGACTCCTATGCGCACCAGAGCATCCTCCGTTTCTATTTAAGGTAATTATAGTCAAGAACCTAATATTTGATAGATAACTTCGACAGAAATCATCGATAGATGACTTCAATAGAAATCATCGATACTAATGTCTTAACACTTTGATTTTCAGACAATTGTAATTTAACCACAGAGGACACAGAGAACACAGAGCTTGTATTTGATTTACTCTCTGTGTCCTCTGTGCTCTCTGTGGTTTATTACTTATTACTTGTTGGAATTTGCATTTTATTAGTTAATATTGTTTGGTTTTTAACTATACCTGTGAATAATGATGTTTAAAAGGAATTCTATATGTGAAATATCCTTCTATTACAGCGGAATAATGGACACACCGACTGCCAGGCATCCGGCGACATACCCAAGTATGGCCCCGGTGTTTAAAAACGGCAGCCCTGCCTGTGGATTTCCTCTTGCCACTACCGCCATCAGTACTGCAAAGCCTACAATGGTGCCCAAAGCCGCACCCAGCGCAGGCATGTTCAATAGACCTATCAGCGGCAGGTTCATATATCCTTCAGTGATGAACACATTGGCGGATACCACCAGTATGGTTGGCATAACCGCATCTCCCAGTCCCATAAAGAAAGCTTCACGTTTAGCATCCTTTTCATATTTGTAATCACGGAATGAGAAGTTCAGATGATTCGGTATAACGAACAGTATGGGCACCTTCATATCCATCACACCTTCGGCCAGTGCGAGCATATGTTTGGTCTGGTATACTGATATTGCGTCATAGACCGCCAGCAGTATCAACAGTATCAGTGTAGGCATTACGCCAAAAGATATTCCGATAATAGCGGTCACCCCTGCACCTATCAGGATGCCGATGATGTCGATGACATACCATTCAGGGAACAGATAGAGCAGTACGGTGAGTGCCAGTGATAATGCCAGCGTAAGTATTATGCTGGCAGTTTCATTCATGAATATGGCAAAGGTTGCAAGGAATACATAATAGAGGGTAGCGCCTACTGAGAAGAGGATGAAGCCGTGGATCATCCATTTGATATTTTTCTTGAAAGCATAGAGTATGACCCCTGTGAATCCCAGTATAAGTCCTATGTAATAAATTGTATTCCATATGCTATCAGGGTCTTCAGTGAACTGAAAGCCCGCGTCTATCATGGGCTGGGCCAGCATGACCGATATAATCTGTACAAGGAGCAGGAACACTCCCATGGCAACAAATGGGGGGAGGTCGGTCAGTGTGTTTTTTTTATTCTCGTTTTCGGCCAAGGCAGGGTCTCCGGTAAATAATGTGTATTGATTGTAAAATTTGTTATAGTATTTAACCTATTTGACAGTAACCCATTTGACGGCTTGATCTATTTGACAGCCCTCTTCAGTGCAGCTTCAAACCTGTCCAGCCCGGTGTCGGCTTCCTCCCTGGTCATGACCAGCGGCGGGGAGAACCGTATAACAGAGTCGCCACAAGAGAGCAGGACAATGCCTTCCCTGAACCCTTCAACAACGATCCTGTCCCGTAAACCAGGGTTAATTGACCCGTCCGGCTTAATGAACTCTACCCCTATCATCAGCCCCAGACCGCGCACATCCCCGATAACAGGATATTCTGACTGCATCTCCCTCAAACGCTGCATGATATGCCCTCCCAGTTCCCTTGCATGGCTGCCCAGTTCCTCTTTTTCCATGAACTCCAGTGACGCCAGGGAAGCAGCCGACGCCAGCAGGTTGCCGCCGAATGTATTGGAATGAGTACCCGGCGGCCAGTCCATTATTTCGCTGCCTGACAGCATGGCACCAAGGGGCAGGCCGGCACCCAGTGCCTTTGCCATACACACGATATCTGCCCTGACACCGAAGTTCTCCATAGCCATGAAGGTACCTGTACGCCAGCAGCCCGCCTGCACCTCATCGGCTACCATCAGCACATTATGGTCGTCACAGATGCGCCTTATCTCCTTGTGGAATTCGGGCGGCGGTACGATATAACCACCCTCACCCTGCACTGGCTCCACAACAATGGCAGCAGTGTCATTTGGACTAAGTTCACGCTTGAAGATAAGTGATTCTATCTCCCCTGCACATGATATACCGCAATCCGGATATTCCAGGTTAAGGGGACAGCGGTAGCAGTAGGCATAATGGGCGTGCACAACCCTGAGAGAGGGAAAATGTTCTTTTTGCCTGATCTTTGAACATGTCAAGGACAGAGAGCCAAGTGTCCGGCCGTGAAAACAATTGTAGAAAGCTACCAGGTTCTGCCGTTTAGTCTTCCACATGGCCAGTTTGATGGCAGCTTCCACGGATTCAGTCCCGCTGTTACACAAAAACACCCGGTCATATCGGGTCAGGCTTTTCAGTTTTTTTCCGAGTTTGACTGGGGGCTCGGCATAGAAGTCAGGGAATCCGCAATGTGCTATCTTTTCCAGTTGTGCCGATATTGCCGACGAGACTACCGGGTTGGAATGGCCCGCGTTCATTACAGCGATACCTGCCACAAAATCTATGTACTCCCTGCCTTCCACGTCCGTGATGACAGAACCCTCTGCCCTGTCCACGACCAGTGGATAAGGGCGGGCCAAACATGCTGACATTACCTCACAATCGCGGTCGATGATATCTTTAGACCTTTGTCCTGGTGGTTCGATCATATTTTCACCTATTTGGGCACTGGGACTAAATTATTATATTTGCAATCCCATTGCTTTGCAATCTTCCTCTTTTAACTCAACTACACGAGCATAATATTTAGCATAATATTCTTTTTAAAATTTTAATACTCTCTTTTCATCCTTCATTTGAATAATAATTACTTTATTTTGGTGTTTATTGTATATGATTTTATCTAAAAAAAGAGACAGTTTCAATTCGTGTTGGTGAATATTATAAAACCGCAGATAAATACGGATGAACGCAGATTTTCAGGCAGCATATCCGCGTTTATCTGCGGTTATTTTGATAGTACCAACATGTAATGTAACAGTCTCTATTCCGGGCATGCCTGGGCAGTTACCTGTACATACCGTATTGGTCCTCTGCGGGTTTAGCAACCTGTTTCCTCAGGCTGGTAAGGTGCTTCTCTACATTTTCGGCTTCGTTATACAGAGGTTCTAGGTCGATCTTGATGGTATGAATCAGCTTATCGATCATTTCAATCACATGGGCTGCTATTCTGGCATCTGAAATATTGGTACCTCTCTGGGCAATGGGTACTAACACTTTCAGGCCACGTATCTTACCTTCATTTAGGAGCACTCCCGAAATACCGGGAATCATGCTATGGATAAGCGGTTCAATTTCAAATTGTTCCAGTTCCTTCCTGGCAGCATCCGTACTTCCTATTCCAAAGAGTTTGAAACCATCTTCATCCAATATTTGTGTCTCAGGGGAAATTATCCTTGAACATCCTGCTTCTTCTGCAAATGACAGAACAGTGTTGGCAACATTCCTTGCCATTGGCGGGTAAGGTGTAAATTCGGAAAGGAAGACCACTATCTTTGCCTTTTCATCGGCATATATCCTTGCAGGGAATTTGGGTTTTGAGTCATAGATCATTGAAACGGGCGGGAACTCATCTGAGTCGAGACCGCATATTTGGTCAAGGTTCAGAACATTGACAAGGTAGCTGGCCACAATTGAGTTTATAAGGCTGGTGGATGGAAAACCATTGATTACAGTTGAGTCTTCCAGGTCCATTTCTTTATATCTATGCATGATTATTTCCATTTTTTCACATTTTTCGAGTTATTGGTATCAACATATTCGTATCAACCACTTAAATGTATCAAAATGATGGTCGAATGTAACAATGTATTTCACTCCATATTTATTTGAGAAGACTGCTGAGGTGCAGTCAGTAAAACTATAATGGTATTTCTTGAACAGAGTCCATGTTTCCCTGAAATGTTCTTCATTTACCTGGAATAATTCAATCTCAGAATCCAGTATGTAATCGCCTAATCTTTCAACTTCTGATGTATTAATGACCCGGTGCATACAGGTGGTTATTGTTTCGTCGAAAATGTGATCGGTTATCACAACTTGACCGTATTTACCAGAGAAAATATCTACTGCTAGTTCCCTAGAGCGTTGATGGTTCCTGTCGCGGCTGTTGATGTATGCAACAAAAAAACTGGTATCCAGCAGGACTGCCATTTATTCACCATACAGGTACTTATCGTGCTCTTCACTGAGATTTTCGGTTCCTGGTCCGAAATCGATAGCTTCAAGTTCCAGGAAAGAACGCACAGGTTTTGCCTGCGCACGTTTGCGATCCAGCCACAGGCGGATTGCGCTGTTTATGGCTGTGCCTATGTTGATGTCCTCGCGGGTGGCTTCGGCTTTTATTTCGCGGTATAGCTGTTTGTCAATGTTACGTATGGTTATGTTCATATGTCACCATTGTATGATATGTATTACAAAATATTTAATTGTTTTCGTGTGTAGCATTTTAGTGACCAGAACCTTATTTCTCCACCACCTCCCGAATAATATATCCTACCTCATGTAGAATAATATCGTCCAGTTCAGAATTATTATCCATAATTAATAGTGATTTATTCCGATTTCATTAGAAGCGTAACAAATCCAGACAATATATCTTGAAAATACAAAAATAACCGGATTTTGATATATACCCATCAATAATAAAATGGTCAGATTGCTCGACAGGTTCTGTTGCGTTGGCGGGAATTTTAAATCAGGTATGATATGTTAATATCCTCAACACCATCTATTGTTTTGGTGTCTGATGATATATCAATTTGAGGCTCAAGATTATTCTCAGTATGATATGCTAATATCCTGTTATCAACTCCATCATCTTCAATTATAGGACTTCCCGTTTCAGGATAATATACTGTATTATACTAAACTTTATCTGTTTTTTGTAACTTTCTGCCACAGAGAACACAGAGATGCTTTTTCCGCCCCAAACTCCTCTCTCTGTGCTCTCTGTGAGCTCTGTGGCAGTCATATATAGTTCCAAATTATACTTACGGAGTAGTATATTAACACCACTAACCACAATTTTCTCAATATCATTATTAATGACAGTTACATTATTATTAAAACCATGGACAATTAATTCGATTGCATTTATTTCAATATGCCTATCATAACCATCTATTGTTCTGGTACCTTATGACATATCAATTTGAGGTTCAGGATCGTATACTTCAATGCAACCAAAACTCAATACCATAACTATGGATATAAATACAGTTAACGTCTTGTTATTTATCAAATTGGTCTCCATAAGCTTCCTGATTAATATTGTTTTTATTTAGTTATTATATGTGAGTAATAATATATATATATATACTTTTATTTAATTAACCTTCCAATTTCAAAATTAAAAGTCCCGCTAACGCAACAGAACCGCTCGACAATATGATTATATATTAGAATCGACTAAATTCTATTACAAATTTAGTGGTGGTGATTATGAATGGCTGTAATTGATGAAGGCGAAAAGTATAGATGCAATATCTGTGGAAACGAAGTTATTGTGACCAAAGTGGGTGGCGGAGCCCTGGTCTGCTGTGGAGAGGATATGGAACTCATAGAATAGTCCATGGAACATAAAATAGGAGGAATAAAATGAGCGAACACAAGAAGATCATTGAAAATATTGGAAAAAAAATAGGTTTTGAGCCTGAGGTACTTCACACGATAGGTGAACTTGACCCGGAATTCCTTCAGGCATACCATAAATGCGATAAGAAAATGCTTACTGACGGCGCCCTGCCTGCCAAAATGAAAGCGCTGATGGCACTGGCTGTAGTGGCATCGCAGCGTTGTGAGGCCTGCACTGTATCCCAGATGAGAAATGCCATGAAACAAGGTGCAACTAAAGGGGAGATCATGGAAACCATGGAAGTGATTTTCCTCACATCCGGCGCACCTGGCGTAGCTACATGTAGAGACGCATTAAAATTGGTGAAATAATTAAATGAAGTCAGGAAGAAATACGATACTATTTCTTTCTTTGATATTGGCCATGCCAATCATGGTTTGTGCACAAACCGCTCCAGGGGAACTCAGTTCAGACCAGTTCGAGGACCCCTTGAGCAGGTGCCAGGTGTGCCATGCTGAAATTTACAAACAGTGGGAAGGGTCCATGCATTCACAGGCCGAGTTAGACCCATACTACCTGACACTGTCCGGAATGGCAAGTGAGGAGACCGATGGGCTTACTGACACATACTGTGCAAGATGTCACACGCCTATAGGGGTTGTGTCAGGGGAAGTCCCGCCAGTGGATGGCTCAGATCTCAGTGAAATAGCTAAAAAGGGTGTTCAATGTGATTTCTGTCACACAGTAACTGAGAGCGACGGCACAGCAAATGCAAAATTTACCTTAACACCGGATGGTACAAAGCAGGGACCGTTTGATGATTCAAGATCGCCGGCACATAATACCGAGTATTCCGAACTGCACACAAAGGCCGAGTTCTGCGGTATGTGCCATGATGTCAACCATCTAACAAACGGACTGCCCCTTGAAGCTACCTATACCGAATGGAAGAACGGCCCCTACGCAGCCCAGGGTATCCAGTGCCAGGACTGTCACATGACACCGGGAATTACAGGATACCAGGCAAATCCGGGTAAGGCGTCAGGGATAGGTGGGAACCGGGAGCATATCTGGACACATTTTGGTGTGGGTGGAAATGCATTTATGACCAAATACTTTGGCTCCAAGACCCATGCAATCATGGCAGTGGATAGATTGCAAAGAGCGGCACAGGTTGAGGTAGTATCTGGTGGCTCAGTGGTTCCTGGTGAGTCTTATGAGTTCAAGGTTACTATAAAGAACATCGGAGCCGGGCATTACCTGCCAACCGGCCTGACCGAGTCCAGGCAGATGTGGCTGGATATAACTGTGACTGATGGGGCAGGAATTGAAATTTACCGCTCAGGTGCCCTGGATGAACATGGCAACATAGACCCAGGGGCAGTGGTGTACCATACTGTATTTGCCGATGCCAAGGGTAACCCTACAGAGAAAGTATGGGAAGCCCAAAGCATACTGTCAGACCACAGGATACCACCAAAAGGTGAAGATACCGAAACCCACAATTTTACTATGCCTGAGGAAGTGACCTTGCCTGTTTCTATCACTGCTGTACTAGAATACCGGTCTGCTCCACAGGAATTAATTGACCATTTGCTGGGCGAGGAGTTCGAGGTGCCTGTTGTCTATATGACACAGGATTCCAAGACCATTGGAGATGAAGATAAAAGCATACCCGGATTCCAGATAACGTTCCCGGTGATGCTCGGGTTATTGTTACTGTTATTCAGCATGAGAGGAAACAAAAAATGACTGAGGAGACTGAAGTTAAACCTGATGAGACACTGGACTGTATCGGGCTGTTTTGCCCGATACCAGTCTTCAACACTACTGAGGCTATAAACACTATAAATATAGGTGAGGTGCTGGAAGTGCTGACCGACGACCCTGCTTCAACCCAGGATATTCCCAGATGGGCCAAGCGCACGGGCCACAAACTGCTGAAATTCGAGGACCAGGGTGACAATTTCCGGTTCCTTATCAAAAGAACGAAATAAATAAGGAGATATGAAAAATGAGTGATGAAAAGTTATTATATGTCCAGACCAGTGGTGTGAACACTCCCGAGAGGTTGTATTCCCCGCTGGTGCTTGCCCAGACCGCCAAGGCTATGGGCGTTGATGCAACAGTGTATTTTCTTGGGATGGGTATCACTGTGGTCAAGAAGGGAGAGGCTGAAAAAGTGCAGGTAGGGAGTTTCCCACCACTTAAGGTTATACTGGACCAGACTGTAGCAGCAGGCGTAAAACTGTATGTCTGTGAGGCCAGCACCCAATTAATAGGGCTGGACAGGGGTGATTTCATCCCTGAAGTTGAGATCGTAGGGGCGGCAACCCTCAACGACCTGGTGCTGGAAGCTGACGGCACGATGTGGTTCTGACCATGGTGAATGGTTTGACGACAGTTTACATGGACAATGCCTCTGGGGCATCTGTTGATAAACGTGTGGTTGAGGTCATGCTCCCGTACTTTGATTTTAGTGTGGGCAATCCAGCATCGCTCCATGAATCAGGTGTTGAGGCCCGTAAAGCACTGGGTGCGGCACGGGAGTCGGTGGCCGCACTTATAGGGGCAGAAGATAAGGAAATTATCTTTACATCGGGGGCAACCGAGTCCAACAATATTGCCATACGTGGCGCAGTTCAGCGTAAGAAGAAAAAAGGGAACCATATAATAATCTCTGCCGTGGAGCATATGTCAGTGGTCAATACCTGCAAGGACCTGCAGCGTGAAGGGTTTGAGGTGACTACTGTACCCGTGGACAGGGACGGACTGGTGGACTCCGGACGCATTGCGGACGAGGTCACTGACCAGACCATCCTGATATCATGTATGTATGCCAATGGTGAGATCGGCACTATCCAGCCTGTTCGGTATATCGGTGCCATGGCCAGGGAAAGGGATATTCTCTTCCATGTGGACGCCGTGGCTGCTGCCGGTAAGATACCGATAGATGTAGTGCAGGACAATATCGACCTGCTGTCCATTTCTTCCAATGACCTATACGGTCCGAAAGGAGTGGGTGCACTATATATAAGGTCGGGCGTGGCGCTTCGTCCCGTGATGACAGGCGGGGGCCAGGAGCGGGGGCTGCGTTCGGGTTCTGAGAATATTTCAGGTATTGTGGGTATGGGTAAGGCATGTGAACTGGCAAAGGATGAGATGGAGAACGATGCCAGGCAAATGGAGGCACTCAGGGAGAAGTTGATTGACGGAGTACTTGGCAATATGAAACATTCGTATCTAACAGGTCACAGGACAAAGCGTCTGCCAAACATTGCCAGTTTCAGGTTCAGTTTTATCGAGGGCGAGAGCATCATTATGAGCCTCAGCGACCTGGGTGTGGAGGCGTCCACAGGTTCGGCTTGTTCTGCAAAGACCCTGGAGCCGTCCCATGTACTAATCGCTATCGGGCTGCGCCATGAGGAAGCCCATGGGTCGCTGTTGTTGTCCCTTAACAAGTGGAATACGCAGGCAGAAGTTGACCATGTGCTTGCGAGCCTGCCGCTTGTGGTGGAGCGGTTGAGGGCATTGTCGCCACTGTACCAGGAGGATTGATTGTATGAGTTTTGAATATTCGGAAAAGGTAAAGGATCATTTCAGGAATCCCAGGAATGTGGGAACCATTAAGGATGCGGATGCCACCGGACGGGTGGGAAATCCGGTTTGCGGTGATATGATGGAGATACAGCTTAAGGTGGAGGATAATATCATTAAGGATATCAAGTTCAAGACCTTTGGGTGCGCTTCTGCTATTGCCACCAGCAGTATGGTTACAGAGATTGCAAAGGGTAAGACCTTAGAAGAGGCGCTGGAGATTACCAGGCAGGATGTGGCAGATGAACTGGATGGCCTTCCACCCATAAAGATGCACTGCTCCAACCTGGCTGCCGATGCATTGCATGCTGCCATTAAGGATTACATGGAGAAGCAGGAGAATGGTATTGCAAAACTGAAGGAGAATGAGTATGAAGTGGCAGTGATAGGGGGCGGTGCTGCCGGGTTGGCTGCTGCTACTATATCATCCTATGTGGGGCTTAAGACTGTGGTATTTGACGGGGGACAGTGGGGCGGTCTGCTCAACAAGTTCTGTCCTGATAAGTTGATAGAGAACTATCCGGGTCTGACCGATAAGATGACTACAAGGGAATTGACCCAGTTGCTGCTGGATGATGCGAGGGAGCAGGAAGCGAAGCTGGTCAATGAGCATGTGAATGATGTTGAAATGGAAATTGACAGTGATTTCAAGACCCTTACCACGGATTCCGGGACCTATAAGGCCAGGATACTGGTGCTGGCTTCTGGCAGTTCGCCTGCTAAATCCGGTATAGCGGGCGAGGAGAAGTTTGCTGTGGATGACGGCGGCATATTTTACCTGACTGCAGACCCGTCCAGGCTGACAGACAAACGGGTGCTGGTGTACGGACACGGCTACAATGCAGTCTCCGCTGCTGGCTGCCTGGGAGGTATTGCCGGGAGTATCACGCTGGTGACGGATGAGGCGTCGTTCATGGTGCCAGAGCGGGAGATGGACAGGGTGAAGTGCATCGAGGGGCTGAAGATACTGAATTCGACAACCCTGTTGGAGATACAGGGTGCTGCAAAGGTTGAGAAGGCTGTGCTAGAGGACCAGACCGAGGGGGAGAGGATGGAGATTATAGTGGATGCTGTGGTGCTGGCCACTGGGATGGTGCCGAATGTCGGGCTTATGGAGAAGCTGGGTGTGGAGGTGGATGAGTCTGGGTTCGTTAAAACTGATAAGTACCAGCGCACCAGCCTGGACGGGGTGTATGCTATTGGTAATGTGGCATCAGAGATCGATCTGCTGGTGGTGGCCGAGGCGCAAGGGACGATTGTGGCGCATGATGCTTATCGGAAGCTGAGGGTTGGGTAGGAGTATGTGTCTTGGAGGGAGTATTTACAATATTTTCGGTTAGTCTATAATTAGTAAATCAAGTGAATTTTTCCAATTCCTGTGCCAATCCTCCAGGCAGCCCTGCAATTTCAAAGTCCTTACCTTCGATTTTTGCATTCAATGCTCCCAAAAAGTGATCGAAATATTCATCTTTATTCTTGTTTAATTCCTGTAATGATTTTATAAAGTCAAGCCGGAGTTGTTTTTCCATGTTTTTCATTCGGAATATCAAAATGAAACATGTTCTAACGTAGATTTTGGGATTAAATTCTGAAACCTTCAGAGCCTCAAGATAGTATTCATATTGCTTCTCCTGTTTCATATCAATATCACCAAGCAAGATGTATAATCTTACAAGCAGCTCCCGATAATTATTTCGTTCAGCTTCAAAGACAGTGGCTTTTGCTACCATTTCAGCATCAAAAAGATGATTGCTTTCATAGAGTACTTTTGAATACTCAAATAATGTCTTTTGAAGATCAAAACGTGCACCTTGGCGACGCAAGGTTTCAATAGAATTCATGAATGATTCTTTCGAAGCTGCTAAATCTCCTCTCTTTGCTTGAACAATTCCAATCCCACGAGTTGCTGTTGCTTTTTGTAATGGTATATCAAGGTCATTAGCAAGTTCTAATGCCAGTTTATAGAATCTCTCTGCCGAAGAAAGATTATCTTCTACTTTACTGAAGTTGTATTTATCCAGATGTGTATCGCCAAGTTTTTCGAGGATACTAATTTCATCTGGCTTTGCTCCTACATGATTGACAATTTGCAGAGCACTCTCCAGGTTTGTAAAAGCATCGTCGTATTGTTCCTCAAGCTTTAGTATTTCACCTAAATTTGCGAGAGCACCTATTTCGCAAATGGGCGCAAGATTTTCTGCGATAGCAAGTGATTTTTTCAGATTTCTCCTCGCTTCATCCCAATTTCCATTTTTTATACTGATTTTACCTATGCCGTTAAGAGTACCTGCAATTCCCTCATTATCACCAAGCTCCTCATAGAGTTTCAGGCTCTTCTCGTAGTATTCAATTGCTCGCTCCCATTCACCTCTATTGTCATGAATAAGCCCGATGTTGTTCAGTGTATATGCAATTCCCCGCTTATCACCAAGCTTCTCATAGAGTTTCAGGCTCTTCTCGTAGTATTCAATTGCTCGCTCCCATTCACCTCTATTGTCATGAATAAGCCCGATGTTGCCAAAAGTACCTGCAATTCCCTGCTTATCACCAAGCTGC
>Ga0255429_1086_pt1 | contig 19957 bp, 19 predicted proteins | sample ANMaggSeSYBR02H9_FD_182636 | JGI IMG/M metagenome (GOLD analysis project Ga0255429, IMG submission 182636) | Sediment cell enrichment communities from methane seep in Santa Monica Basin, California, United Staets - ANME aggregate JGI... | ecosystem: Environmental > Aquatic > Marine > Cold seeps >... | reverse complement strand
GTTTTTCTTATTTTGAAATAAAGCTTATTAAGGTTTGTAAAGATGAACTTGAAGATCGCGATCTTTCTACGGAGCCATCTGAATTTAGATCTAATGATTTTGATAATGTATTCAAGGGTACTCTTAAAATTGTTGATATCAGATTTGAAACTATTTCAAAAAAATGGGAGGAAATAAAAAACATTCAAAAAGTAAGAAATGTTATCGTGCATAGCAATGGACGTGTGATTGGTTCCATATCTGAAGAACAGGTTCGTAAGTATATTAGAAAAAGGGATGATATTACTATCGAGAGAGGTCGTATTATTTTAAGCAAAGAATTTTGTCTTTATGTTTTGAACACGGTTAAATTATTTCTTGATAATTTTATTGATCTGCTTATTAATACATCATCATCAACCAGTCCTTCAATCATGTGATGCTTGCTGGACTATCTCTGGAGATAGTGAAGTTGTTGAGCACATGGATTGTCCTAGCATCTAGGTCAGGTTTAAGTGATCCAACCGGCCAGCCAGATATCCAAGGACCGCAGCTGGCTAGGGGGGTATCCAGGACGGCCGGGCAGCTTGCTGGCACTGGCAGGGCTGCGGTGTGGGGCTGGCTGCCCTTCGATTAATCAAGAGGGCTGCCGGCGGCTGGCCCATTGCTCTTAACCTAACTGTCCAGCTATAAGGAAAGTGATGTAAGTGATCCATTTAACCTGACTAAAATACAACAGAACATTCAATAAAATCAAAAATAAAACATCAGCAGCGGCAATATCAATGCACCCATGGCATGCGTCCGCCTCACCTTCAGGTAGGGTGCCAGCATACCCAAAGGAACAGCCGCAACAAACACCACAAGCCCGAACCAGCCCGAGAACACCAGTACAAGCAATGTCAGTCCTGTCAGTATCACCATGCACATCCTGCGGTAATTGATCCTGGTCAGCACATCCAGTATCTTATCACCCAGGTATATCGTCATAAAATAGGCAGCGATCGACACCCCGACAATTATTATCAGCAAAATGACCAGGATATTGGCATCCAGACTTATCCCCCCCCATAACATCAGATACAGCAACCATGGCACCGCTGCGGGTCCTGCCAATCACATACAAGGCGACCAGTCCGTAAATCGCATTTGCTGTATTCACACCCGATATGGAAACAATGAACTCCCTTGCCGAGTCATCATCCGAGTAATCCTCCTTCACTGCCAGCCTTGCCATCACAGTTGCCACTGCCGAAGTTACACCGGGCAGCCATGCCACAAACGAGCCTGCAACGCTGCCAACAACAGTCCCCCTCAATATGCGCTTTGGGGGCAGGATCAGCCTGGAACTTACCTGCATTGGAATTACCGTATCGGTCAGCATACTGATCACCAGCATGGACGCCCCGAACAGCCCGCTGAACAGGGGCATGAGTATGGAAGGCTCACCGACCATGATAAGCGGGTTCATCAATGCCTGGGATTCAAAAGCGAACAAACCCAGAAAACCCGAACCCAGGAACAGCAATACAGCAAACATCCTGTATTTCATCCTCACCAGTGGCCCCTGTCCCTCAACCACCTCACCACGCTCGGTATAGACCATTACCAGCACAATAGCCAGCAGTATCCAGCCAATGTACTGGTCCACAAACGGATACACACCAGCAAAAAATATTGCCATGGGCAGTATCAGTACCAGTGAAACCACTACCGAGCCTGCACTGCCCAATGCCGACAACCTGACCGCCTCTAAACCATACCCGTCCAGCAGCATCTGGTGCCCAGGCAGCACAGCCAGTGATGTGTCGGCATCAGGCGCACCCAGGAATACAGACGGTATAATGTCAAGAAAGGTGTGGGTCAATGCATTGGATATGATAATAGCTGCAACACATACAGGGCTAAAACCCAGTTCATCAAGTATGGGTGAAAAAGCGGCTAAGATGAAAGAGAACGTATTGGTGTGAATACCAGGCACAAGCCCACTGAATATACCAAGAATAAAACCGATGACGACTGACAGTAGTAGAAAGCTGGTATTCATTGTCACATCTCAGGTTATTACAATTGCCACTAATCTCATTTCAGGCAATTGACGGGTAACAGACATTTATTAGTTAATATAAATTTGCTGATATAACTCCCGGGATCAGAACAGGGGGCGATGAGGTCCGGAACAATGATTGGAAGAAGTTAAATCATATACCGAAGATATTCAATCAGATGAAAATCGCAGTAACCCGGCTGGAAGAAAAGTCAGGCGGCACCAGTGAACTTTTTTCAAAGTACGGCCATGATGCAATACTGGTCCCGACAATGAAGACCGAAATTCCGGATGATCCTGCATCACTGGATGAGCTTTGCAGGAAAGTGACCTCAGCCAAAGTGGATTTTCTTATCTTCTCAAGCACTATGGGTGTCAGGTACTTCTTTGAACAGTGCGGCAATGTCCCGGATACTACCACTATTATAGTGGTCGGTCCCAGGACACAGGAAGCCATCGTCGATAAGGGCTTCAACTGTGAAACAATCACCTCATTCTCATCTGACCATTTCGCATCCCATCTCGGGTCACGCATCCAAGGCAGGACCGTAGGAATTGTACGCCCAGATATCCCAAATCCCGCTTTAGTGAAGTCGCTTACTGCTTCAGGCGCCCGTGTAGAGCAAGGAGTAGCCTACAGGCTGGTACCCACTGAAAACGATCTCAGGAAGATACTGCCTGATGTGGACGCGGTCATATTTACCAGCGGGAAGTCATTTGCTCAGTCTGGTGTATCAGCAGGGGATGCAGCAGGTAAAACAGTGATCGCAATCGGGCCTAAGACCGCGAGCATGATGCATGATCATGGAATTGTTCCCGATATAACAGGTAACGGCACACTTGAAGGATGCCTCAAAGCCCTGGCTGGTCAGTCCAGGTAGATTATGGCCTTATTCGGGCATATTTCCATGCATTTACCGCAGTGTGTGCATTTATCATAATCTATGCGTGCCTCGCCGTCAACCTTGTACAGTGCATCCACAGGGCACACCTGGTCACATTTTCCGCATTTCCTGCACCCTTGGACTACAATATATCTATCGTTCTCCACTATCTATCGTTCTCCATTTCGACCATCGATAATTTATTAAATAAATAGTTGTAATAGTTTTAATATTATAATGGTTTTGTACAAACTATACAATATTGTACTTACCACTTGCCACTATAATACCGAACAGATCATACAAAACAATAACGAGGTGTAAGACATTCCAAGTTCCATACCTGAAATGATCCACGGCAATTTCAATTGCTCAGACATTGCCAAATGCGTGCTTGGATTAAAGAACCTGGACATGGAAACCTACAAATTACTGGTATCCCATGGACAGATGACTGCTGAAAAACTGGGTGAACTGCTTAATCGGGAACGCAGCACTGCCTACAGGTCCCTGCAAAACCTCATGTCATGCCAACTGGTGTACAGGGAGACTAAAACCATAGAAGGTGGAGGCTATTATTACGTTTATTCAGCACTTGATCCCTGTAAATTAAAAGAAATGATAAAAGGGAATATCGATACCTGGTATGAAAAGATGAACTCCATGATCGAAGATATCGAATCCGGGATACTGGAATCTTAGTAGGTTTACAATATCTGGTCACACACCAGTTCTACCTGTTCCCTGAACTCTTTTTGCCTGATACCCATAAGTCCTGCTAAAAACATTGCACCACCTGCTCCCACGCCCTCCTTTATTACTCCGGATTCATACATCCTGAGTCCCTTGTACCTGGACCTGTCAAAACCAGGGTCAGCAATATATGATTCAAAACCCAGGTCAGATACAGTTTCAACAAAACTGGCAGTGCCGTCTTCTGCCACAAATTTCGTAGTAGCAATTGAAATATTCCCTTTTATACCCAGACCATCCAGGAGGGAAAGCACTGCCATCATCTGTGTGCCGCCTGCCAGTACGATCCTTGTGTCCTTTAGCCCGTCCATGAGACCGCATACACACGGCATCATTGGATCGCCGAAACGCTCTATTGCGCCCATTGGGTCATGTGCCATATCCCCAAACCGGACGCCTGCTTTGCTAAAAGCTTCGTCCACGACCTGTGCTTTAATGTCCAGGGGGTTTAGGGAATTACTACTGCTCACCCTGCCGTCTATGCCCATTGCCTGAAGTACAGCCATGGCAGTAGTGGTCCCGCCAGGTATACTCTCACCGATAATAACAAGATCCGAGAGCTTTCGTATCTGGCGTCCCATCTCTAGTGCATTCGCATATATCTTACCTGCATCCGGCACTGCCTGTGCCGTCCTGATATCCCTGCCAGGGAAGGCACCAACATCCAGTAGTGGTATGCTGGGGATTATCTTCAAGCCACTGTTTATGAACATAAAAGGGATGCCTGTCAACTGCATTGCCGCCCTGGTGATCACAGCAGGTGTAGGACTCTGGTCTGTCATAGGGGGTTCGGCATTGCACACTGTCCTGCCCAGTGTTACCAATTCGGCATCTCCTGCCGGGGTATAGTCGATCAACCCGGGTGATTTCCCTGCTGCAGAGATACCCGGGATACTGGCTGTATCCGTATTTGACAGGACACAGAGGAATAGCGGGTGTTCACTTTCGAATCTGGTCGGTTCGGGGGAGATCCAGTGGTCCATATATACTCCTTTAATGTGGCAGTATCTTTAAGGGTTACCCTGTATCTTAAGGGTAAAAGTATTTCATAATAAAAATATTTTTTATTTTACCTGTTGCTAAGGTGATTCAGGTACCAACAGAAAAAAAACAAGCTATTATCAGGAAATATGTCCAGGCTTAGCAAAAATTGATAAATAATCTACTTTTCTTGAAACTTCAACATTTTCAGTTTCTCAATGTTTTTCATTATTCTTTGAGTATCTTTTTTGGTTTGTTTTTCGATATGCTCAACAATTTCACCTAATGGAACAGCAAGCTTATAGACTTTCATCGGCCTGCCCTTGCCTTCTTTCTTGAGCTCTCTTTCATCCAGCCACCCGAAATTCCTTAATTCCCTCATTGCAATACTAACTTCCGGCTGCCTAAGCTGGGAACCAAGTTCCAGGCTTTTTGAAGTTGCTTCATCAACATTTGAAAGAAACGCAAGAGTTGAAGCCACATTCCGTGAGATATTTAAATTCCTTAATATTTCAATAAACTCCAGATCAGTATCATCAAAAACTCTTACCTCAGAAGATCTCATATTTCATATCACCTAATGTTTTTTTTTCCTGTTTTTTTTATAATATATAGTTAATTCTATCAAAATATATTTAAATTGAATTACGATTATTGTAGATATATAATTTTATTAACTAATGCCAGTGACTAATGTTTAATATTATCTTATGATTAATATAGTTATTGGTCGATAACCACTATTTCACACATCTTATTTACCATGAACTCAATTTTACATACAATATAGGGATACTTATGAAAGACACATCTGTCAGCAACAGAATGCAGGAATACTTTGACGAACTGGAGAAAACGCTCCATGCCGAAATTGATATTGCCTCAAAGGCCAGGAAAAAAGGGCTTGAGCCAAAACCACATATCGAAATTCCACTCGCTAAGGACCTGGCTGACAGGGTTGAGAAACTTATGGAGATAGAAGGTGTTGCACCCTGTATCAGGGAACTGGAATCAAAAATGAGCAGGGAAGCAGCAGCTCTCCAGATAAGCGTGGATGTGGCCACCGGAAAGGTACAGTCCTTCGATTCCGAGACCCAGGCTATTGATGCGGCTGTCAGGGTGGCTGTGGCGGTACTGACCGAAGGTGTAGTAGCGGCTCCTATCGAAGGTATCGAGCGGGTCGATGTGGACGATAACACTGATGGTTCCAGGTTCATCAGGGTTTATTATGCGGGTCCCATCAGGAGTGCCGGCGGCACGGCACAGGCACTTTCAGTCCTGGTGGCTGATGTTGTAAGGCAGAATATGGGTCTTGATCGGTACAAGCCCGGTAAGGAAGAAGTTGAGCGGTATGTAGAAGAGGTATTGCTGTACAGGCGCGTGGCCAACCTGCAATATACACCCAGCGAAGAGGAGATACGGCTTATAGTGGAGAACTGTCCCATATGTATTGACGGTGAACCAACCGAGGATGTTGAGGTGGAGGGGCACAGGGACCTCCCCCGGATACCCACCAACCGCGTAAGGGGCGGGATGTGCCTGGTACTGGCCGAAGGGCTGGCACTGAAAGCGCCAAAGATAAAAAAGCACGTAAATGCTCTCAAACTGGACGGCTGGGACTGGCTTGACCAGTTCATTGCCGGGGTCAGTAAAGATAATGAAGATGAACAGGAAAATGATAATGACAAGGCGGTCAAGGTCAAGCCCAAGGATAAATACCTGCAGGACATCATTGCAGGTCGGCCCGTGTTCTCATACCCTTCCAGGCCAGGCGGTTTCAGGTTAAGGTACGGACGCAGCCGGAACACATGTTTTGCAGCGGGAGGCGTAAGTCCGGCAACCATGGTATTAATGGATGATTTTCTTGCACCCGGCACCCAGATGAAAGTTGAAAGACCGGGCAAAGCCCTTGGAATAGCGCCGGTGGACAGCCTGGAAGGTCCAACTGTACGGTTATTAAATGGAAGGGTAGTAAGAGTGGATTCCATTGACGAGGCAAGGAAAATAAGGAGTTCGGTATCCAGTATCCTTGATATCGGGGAGTTGCTGATCAACTACGGTGATTTCCTTGAGAATAACCATATCCTGGTCCCTTCATCGTATTGTTTTGAATGGTGGGTCCAGGAACTGCATACTAACGCCGGTAAGATAGGCAAAGATGTGCCATATGATGACTCACAGTTGACCGACCCCAGCGGCCAGACCGCACTGGAGTTGTGTGATACGTTCAATGTTGCGCTCCATCCCCAGTTCACTTACCTGTGGCACGATGTTACTTCAGGAGAAATAATCACACTTTCAAAATACGTTGAACAAAATGGCGAGTTTGCTGGTGAACTGCTGTCAATTCCTGTTGACGATGCAATAAAGCAGATACTGGAAACACTGCTTGTCCAGCACAGTATCCGGGAGCAGCGAATTGATATTGAACAGGCAGCACCGCTGGTCAGGTGCCTTGGGCTTGATGGTTCACTACAAAGGCATAGGAGCGTTTCACAGGACGATTTTCCCGACCCTATGGAGATGGTAAACCACCTGGCCCAATTGACGGTCAGGGCAAGGGCACCCTACAGGATAGGAGCGCGGATGGGGCGGCCCGAGAAATCTAACAGGCGGGAGATGAAACCGGCACCGAATGTTTTGTTCCCTGTAGGTGAAGCAGGCGGACGGACACGATCCCTCATCAATGCTAAAAACTACTCCAGGTCGTTCAAGGAAAATGTGGGTGTCTATGAGATCGAGGTGGACTGCAGGGCATGTACCCACTGCGGTACTGTGACCTTCAGGAACTTATGCCCTGACTGCAACAGCCCGACACTGCCAAAATTGCACTGTCCTGTATGTAATATCGAGACAAATGAACCGGAATGTCCCAAATGCCACAAAGAGACTACGTCGGCTGATAAGCTGACAATTAATTTCAAGGAAGAGTATAAAAGGGCCTTCGAAAACCTGGGTGAACGTGACAATCTTGATACTTTCAAGGGTGTCCAGGGACTGATATCCAAACACAAGACACCTGAACCCATTGAAAAGGGAATACTACGCGCAAGGCACGGTGTGGTGACCTTCAAGGACGGAACGGTGCGTTATGATATGTCTGATATGCCTTTGACCCATGTCAGGCCTGATGAGATAGGTGTAAGCGTAGAGACTATGCACCGATTAGGATACAATGTTGACACATATGGGGCAGACCTGGTGGACGCATCGCAGGTAGTTGAACTGAAGGTGCAGGATATTATTGTTTCCTATCACTGTGCCAAATACCTGCTCAAGACCACTAATTTCATTGACGACCTGCTTGTCAAGTATTACGGACTTGAACCATACTATAAGGCAGGATCGGTGGAGGACCTTATCGGGACCATGGTCATAGGGCTTGCACCTCATACCTCTGCCGGGGTACTGGCCAGGGTCATAGGGTTTACCGGTGCCTCGGTGGGTTATGCCCATCCCTTTTTCCATGCTGCCAAGCGGCGCAACTGTGATGGTGATGAAGACTGTATCATGCTGCTGCTGGACGGGTTCTTGAACTTCTCACGTTCATACCTGCCAGATAAACGGGGCGGAAAGATGGATGCACCGCTTGTACTTACTACGCGCATCGACCCAAAGGAGGTGGATAAGGAGGCGCATAATATCGACCTGTTGTACAGGTATCCGCTTGAGTTCTATGAGGCCACCCTGGATTATGCCAATCCTAAGGACCTGGAAAAGCTCATTGAAACTGTGAGCAACAGGCTGGGCACGCCTGGACAGTATGAGGGCTGGGGTTTTACCCATGACATTTCAGATATTGCCATGGGACCGGCCAACAGTGCATACAAGACCCTGGGTACTATGATCGAAAAGATGACGGCACAGCTTGAACTGGCACGTAAGATAAGGGCAGTGGATGAGCAAGACGTGGCGGAAAGGGTTATCAAATCCCATTTCCTGCCTGACCTGATCGGCAACCTGAGGGCTTTTTCCCGCCAGCAGGTCAGGTGCGTGAAGTGTAACAGGAAGTTCAGGAGAACGCCGCTGAAAGGAGTATGTCCGAAATGCAACGGCAAAATCGTACTTACTGTACATGAGGGGTCTGTCAAAAAGTATATGGATGTTTCACTTAAGATCGCAGAAGAATACGAAGTAAGTGATTACACTAAACAAAGGCTTGAACTGCTCAATCTTGAGATCAAGTCCCTGTTCGAGAGTGATGTTTCAAAACAGATGGGTCTGGCAGATTTTATGTGATGTCTGTGGTTCAAAGGTCATTGCCAGATTTTATATGATGTCTATGGTTCACAGGTCATTGGCATCTGCGAATTTTATCAATGCTTCTCCCAGTTCCCTTGTATATTTTGGGTTCAGGTTGAACCTGCTTCTTTTCTGGCCGCTGCGTTCTTTTGCGATCTCTACATATTCTTTATCAAATTTCTCGCTTGTTGCCAGGGTTATGGTCATATACCACCCTGCTTTCATTTTTATTTCAAGGTAATCCTTGGCGTCGTCATTGGATGTTTCTGTCATTTCATTGTCCTCTCTTATCTCTTATTTTACAATAAGGTCGGTAGTGAAGGTCAATATTCTATGTCCTGCTTAATAAATACTATTATGCCGAGAATGATAAGTACCAGGGCTACCAGAAGCTGGATTATTGCATACTGGATAACCAGGACGTTATTCCCGCCATACAGAACCATCAGGTCCTGGGTGATAGGAAAGATCATGACAACGGTCTGTACCATAGACAATATCTTTTCCCCTGCAACACTAAAGATTGGAAGCAATATCCACAGCATGGCAAGAGTGGCGGCAATTGTGGTGCTTTTGCCTGCTCTGTTGGGGCCCATAAGTCCGTGTATTGTACCTTCTTTTACATGCAGGCTGGCATTGCCCAGTGCCGTAGTACTTCCACATTTTTTTAAAAGTCCATTTACTGTTATCAAAATATTACCAAATATTTGTATAAGGTTGGGGTATTAAATAGTGTGTGCAAAAGTAAAATAAATGTAGAAAATGGGGATTATTTTCTTTGACAGGAGCGATCTATGGCAGATTCTAAAAAGATAAAACTGGCGGTGCAGTATGCAAATCTTTTACGGAGCGTATTAGGGAATAATCTGGTTTCAGTGTTCCTGTTTGGTTCGGTTGTCAGAGGTGAGGATACAGAGGATAGTGATATTGATGTTATGGCGGTTGTCATTGAGCTGCCTGCGGCAGCTAAACTGAAGGAGATGGGAAGTCTGGACAGGTTCAATAATGTGAAAGGCCTTTGTGAGTTTGAAGATATTTCCTGTGCAGTAGTAGCCCGGAATGTGTTCCTGGTAAATATTGAAATGGGTGTGCCCAGGGAAGGGGTGAATCCTCTTACGGAGGCGCTGGTGCTGTATGATACGGGTTTGATGAAAGGGCTTAAGGAGCAGCTTAGAAATGGCAGCATTTCGCTGAGGGAGGATGCATACCGGGATTATCTGCGCTATGGGGATATCCGCCGTTCATATTTATGCGAAAGTATTGAATGTGGTAATTTCAAGGATGCACGTTCGGATGCGTCAGCGTCTGCGACTCATTATCTACGTGCGTATTTCCTGCATGAGTGTGGGGAGATGATTATTTCGAAGAAGGTGCTGGTAAAGAGGATACATGAGGTGCATCCCGGGATTGCGGGGGTGTATGATGAAGTTTTGAATGGGGATTTTGATGGGGATAGGGTGATGGATATTCTGGATGTGATAAGGAAGTGGGTGATGGATTATATTTTAGGTAAATGAATAACCGCAGATGCACGCGGATGGACACAGATAATCTGCTGAGTTATTGTTTTTCCAAATTGGAAAGATTATTACTGAATACTTTCACAATGCTCTATGTAATATTTTAATAATGATGTGTTCTCTTTGAGTATGAGGGAAAATAAAGATGAATGGTATCCTAAAAAATGTGGTGGATAATTACGCTGGTGTGCCTGATGAGTAGAAAAACAGGTGCATTGGGAGGAGACCATGGCGGTTATTGAAAGGGTCTACCAGCGGTTGAGTGAGGATAAGGAAGTGCAAGAGCGCATCCAACAGATACAGGCGCATCCGTGGGTGCGGGTGGTGGAGGGAGAATGATTTATTTACTCAGAATAAACACAAAACACAAGGGATAACAATGGAAGTCAGAGACCCATTATACGGATTAATCGAATACGACAATACAGAAGAGAAAATAATAAACAGTCGTATCTTTCAAAGATTGCGAAAAATAAAACAATTAGCCCTTGCCAGCTATGTTTATCCTTCTGCACATCATACGAGATTTGAACATTCTCTTGGTGTAATGCACCTATCAGGTAAAGTTGCAACATCTCTTAAATTGGATGACGAATGTAAAAAAAATATTCGTTTGGCAGGACTGTTACATGATATAGGGCATGGTCCTTTTTCACATGTATCTGAGAATGTTTTAGAAAAACATTTGGATAGAGCCTTATTAAAAATATACAAGGCAGATAATGCACACGAATTATTAAGTATAATTCTAATTCAACAAAATGACGAGATTAAAAATATTATTTCAAAGAAAGAAATCAAAAAGGTTACTTCACTTCTTCAAATTAATGATAAGCGCTCGGTAGAGCATGATATTGTATCTGGCCCTTTAGACGTAGATAAGATTGATTATCTTTTAAGAGATGGATATTTTGCTGGAGTAAAATATGGGATTTTTGACCTTGAAAAGGTAATTGAAAGTTTAATTGAAGTGGAAATAAGCAGAGAAGAAACACAAGTCGGTATAGACCAAGAGGGAATTTATTCTGTAGAGCAGTTATTACTTGCCAAATACCACATGAATGTTCAAGTATATCAACATCGAGTAAGAAGAATTACAGATGCTATGCTCGTGAAGGGGATTGAATTTGCTATTGAAGAAGGGATTGAAGAAATTGTCAATATATATGATGTTAAAGATACTCCAGAATTCTTATCAAATTTTATTAGTTTCGATGACGAGACACTTGTGAGAATAATATTGTCGAAAAGTAAAGGCTGGGCAAAAGACTATTTTGAAAGGATAGCAAATCGTAAGCTATTCAAAGAAGTATTTGAAATAGAAATAAATGATAAAAACTTCGATGATGATGTATTACTTGACTCATTCCAGAGCTTATCAAAAACACAGGAAAATGCTATGTCTGAAAAAATAGGAGATATTCTTGATATTCCACCTGAACATGTAATTATCGACAGGCATAGTACTTCTAATCCAACATATCAATCATATGGTAAAATAGACATTAGTAATATAATGGTGAAAGATATAGGAACAAAAAGCAGATCTCAATTTCCTTCAGTTTCAAAGATTTTCAGTAATGCCTCAATCGAACCTCAGAAAGAAATGCTATATATTTATGCACCCCTTGACAAAATAATTACTCAAGAAACCAGTCAGGAATTTAAAATAAACAAAAAGCAAGAATTATTTGAAGAAATTAAGGAGGTATTATCTTGAAATTAACTAATTCTGAATTAGTTCTTTTGACATTGTTGTATAGCGAAAAGAAAATGATAGCTGGGAGAACACTACTACAAAAAACATTGTATTTCCTGAATGAAATGTTAGATTTGGATCTAGATTTTCGTTCTTACTACTATGGCCCATATAGTTCTGAAATTACAGATTGTCTTGACAGTTTGAAAGCTACCGGTATTATTTCGGAAAATATTGAACAACTACCAGCATTTGATTTTAATGTAACTTTCGAGCCAAGGAAATATACTTACTTTTTGGGAGATACTGGAGAAAGTATTGCGAAAGATATTGAAAAAACCAAGTTATCTGATGCTGGAAAGATAAAAAATATACTTTCTGAGATGAAGAGATATGGAGTGGCACATGATTATAAAAACCTTTCAATCGCCGCAAAAATGCACCATATTCTGAAAAAAGAAAACAAACCTATGGAACCCGAAGATATTCTGGAAGAAGCAAAAGCACTGGAATGGCATATTGATAAACAAGAAGCTTCTGACGCAATATCTTTTTTAAAACAAATAAAATTGATAAAAGAGGCATGATTTAAAAAAATCTAGGCAGTGAATTCTGTACTGAGGCAAAAGGTGACTGAATAACTGTAAAGAAAAATATGGCACCATTCATCCTTCAATTGTAAAGGTCATATTGTATAGATTGTGATTAAGCTGACATATTATACAAAATATAAAATGACAGTAAATCCATTTCACAGCACTCCAACCAAAAAATTCACCACCGACAGCATCCACACATACCTCGCCGCTAAACCCGCCCCCCACCTCGAACCAATAGACTACAACCCCTGGGCGCAACTGCAATTCAAACACGAACTGACCGGGGCGGAAATGAAAGAAAAGCAGGCGCTGGAGGAAAAGAAAATGGCGGTTATCGAGAGGATGTACCAGAGCCTCAAGGATGATAAAGAGATTCAGGGGCGCATCCAGCAGATAAAGGCGCATCAGTGGGTGCGGGTGGTGGAAGGAGAAGCATGAAAGAAAGTAAAATCCCCAACCTCATCATCAAAATCAAAACCACCACCCCAGCCCACGCCCTCGAAACCCAACACCTCGACTTCAAACGCTTCCCCTCCACCTCCAACCATGAGAACCACAAAAACAAACTCTCATCCCTCCTTCGAGAATACTCAGTCGCCTTTGCCAACTCAGACGGAGGCACCCTCCTGCTCGGAATAGAAAACAACATCATTGGCCTGGAAGCCATAACAGGATGCCAAAATTACAACATCGAAGAAATGAGGCGGATGATATTTGACGGCACAAGACCGCCCATAATCGCAGAGATCGAAGAACTCCTGCAGCCAGAGGGAATGGTGCTGGCAGTCAAAGTGCCGAAAAGCGCCAGAATTCATTCAACATCATCAGGCAAAAAGTACCAACGAGTAGGAACAGAGAACAGGCTCATCTTTCCTGAAGACGAAACAAACCTGAAAGTAGCAAAAGGATATGATTACACAGCAGGATACATGCTTGAAGTCGGGATTGACTCAATAGATCCGCTTGAAGTATCCAGACTTCGGAACTGGATCGAAAAATACAGCCCCGGTTCGGAAAGTCTCGGGCTGGATGACACAGACCTCCTAAAATCGCTTGGAATAATCCAGGAAATCGAGGGTGACGAACGCCTTACCATAGCAGGGCTCATGTTGATTGGGAAAGAGCAAGCATCGAAAAGACATCTGCCTCAAAATGAGATTATTTATTTCAGGTTTGGAGAAAGCGATGTTGATCCTGTTCAGAGCATCTATATGAAGATGCCACTTTTAAGAACAATCGAAAAGATATGGGACTTTATCGAACCATTCAATTCAGTTCACCTCATAAAAGACGCATTTTTAGAAACTCCAATACCAAGCTTTCCTGAAGATGTTGTAAGGGAAGCCATATTAAATGCCGTAGTCCACAGGGACTACACACTCCCGGATTCCATCTACGTGAGAATATTCCCTGAAAGGCTTGAGATATCAAGCCCCGGTTCCTTCATTGGCGGTGTAACACCATTTAATGTCCTCACTCACCCGCCAGTAAGGCGCAATCCACTATTAGCAGAGATATTCCAGCACATAGGTGCGGTAAACCGCGGAGGTCTCGGAGTGGACAGGATGTATCGCAGACTTTTATCATATGGAAAGCTACCGCCCATATATCCCGAGATTGATGGAGCGGTGGAAGTTATACTCCAAAACGGAACTTTTGATGAGGTAATGGCAACATTTGTAGGGAAAAAGGCCAGGGAAGGGCATGGTTGGAGACTTGAAGAGCTAATAATATTGCATTATTTAAGACGAAATGACAAGATTTCAGCAAAAGAAGCTTCTACAATCCTCCAGTGGACACAAAAGGAAGCCTCTGAAACGCTCAGTTTGATGGAAGGTGTTTTCCTTGAACGGGTCGGAACTGGCAGAGGGACATATTACCAGTTGAACCAAGAGATACTTTCTTCATTAGGCGATAAAGAGAAATATACACGTATAAAAGGACTGTCTGAAGAACAAAAACTTCAGTTATTGAAGAATTACATTGATACTAATGGGCGGATTACGAATGAAGAAGCGAGGGGAGTTTGTGGTGTTAATAGGTATCAAGCAAAGAGGTTAATCCAAAAATTAGTAAGCGAAGAAATCATTAAACAGAAAGGCATGGGGCGCGCCATTTATTATGAGAAATGAATAACTGCCAGTTATAAATGGGCGCGCCCATTTATTGCGGGCACGCCCGATTAAATGAGCGGAACCTAAAATTTATAAAATGACAAAAATGACACGAAATTCGTATCGCTGCACTCCAACCAAAAAATTCGCCACCGACGACATTCCCACATACCTCACAGCTAAACCCGCCCCCCACCCCGAACCAACAACCTACGACCCCTGGGCACAACTCGAATTCAAACACGAACTGACCGGGGCTTAAGATGAAAGAAAAAACGACTCAAGATGAAATAAAAGCACGGGAAAGGCCCCACTCCCCCGCACTCCGGATACTATAACCTGCTTGCGATACTTCAACTCTCAGGCGCGGTAGACGCCAGCCCCACACCAATCTGCTCAAGCACACTGGAAACCTCGCCATAAGCAGTAAAAAGCTCCTTTTTCAGGGCCTTGGCAGACTCCACCCTGGGTTCTGCAGCTATCCATATCTCATTGTCACCGCTTCCCCTGGTCATAGACACACAGGATAACATATCCGGATGGGTCAGCCTGTATACAGAGTCCGGACCAGCAGGAGTGACCCATGCCGGGTAACTCTCCTTAAGTTTCTCAACCGTTTTATTCCAGTCCAGGGCTTTAGAAGCTGTAATGTTCAGGTGCAGGTGTGTGCGCTCACCCGTAACCTTCTCATCGATCCTGCCAAGGAATTCCTTATATTCGGGGTCAGATTCATCAATCTTCTCCACCCCGTGCAGTTCCAGTTTCTCAGCCTCATCCTTGAAGAACGGGGCCAGGTTCACAACACTTGAGGGGGCAGTCAGCAGGGACACACCAAAGAATGTCACCGCACCCAGTGACAGCCCCACGATCACGCCATGTCCCATCAGTGCCGGGTGTATGGTCACAAGATACGGCGGTGCCATGAATGGTGTATTTGCCAGGTCAATAACCACAAGTGCAGTCTGTGCCACAGCACCTACCACCATTCCTGCCAGTGCCCCTTCCTTTGTGGCCCGCTTCCAGAACAGCCCGCCCATAAGCGGGAAGAAGTATGACGCACTTGCAATGAAAGTGGCAATGTGGATCGCATCAATAATACTATTAATGAAAAATGATGCAATGGTCGCCGATATCACGATCAATAGCACACTTATGCGGTTTACGATCAGCATCTCTTTCATAGTAGCATCAGGCTTAACAAACCTCTGGTACAGATCGCGGGAAAGACATGAAGCCCCTGATGTGGCAAAGGTATCTGCACATGACATTGCCGCTGCCGCAAGACCTATGGCGCTTAAGGCAATCATGAGGGGTGAAAAATTACTATTAATAAAATCAAGTAATGCCGGTTCGGCCAGTGCCATTCCTGCCGGAAATCCCATCTCTGCGATCTCCGGATAGACAGCATTCAGCCCGATGGCGATCACCGCACATGCAGCAAACACCACAAATATCAGCATTGAAGCCATCACCATTCCTATTTGGGCCGATCTTTTATCCCTGGCTGCCCAGACCCTCTGCCACGGGTCCTGTTCTGTCATCCAGCCCGGGATGATAGCGACTATAAAGATGAGCACCATTGGAATCCCTATGGATAAGGGGTTCCACCATGTGGAATCAACATTACCGAATAGTTCTGTAACACTGAGAGATGCGCCGTCAACAACACCCGAAGTTGCGGCACCCACTGCGAAAAAGGCCATGGCAATGGTGAACAATGCAAGGAACGAGAACTGTACAACATCAGTCCAGACAACTGCCGAAAGCCCGCCAAGGGTCACATATATGGATACTGCCACTGCAACGATCAGCGCAGCGTACAGCGGGTCAAGCCCGTAGAACACCTGGAGTACAAGGGCAAGCCCCTTGATGTCTGCCACTGCAAAGAGTATCATTACAATAGCTATAATAAATGCCAGAGGTGCCCTGATCGCGCTGCTGTATCTTTGTTCCATCAGTTCGGGCTGGGTAATAGCTGGCAGGTGCTTTATCCTGCCCACAAGCATCGCTATAATAAGCAGTGCCAGGATGTTCGGTGCGACAAAACCCCATATCGAGCCCATGCCGCTGAGCATGTAGAATCCAATAACTGCTAAAATCCCACCGGCAGTGAGCCAGGAAGCCGCTGCTGAGAAACCGATGGCTTTTGGGCCTATCTCTCTTCCGGCAAGCCAGAAATCCGTTACTGATTTTTGTTTTTTATTAAAGTACAACCCAATGCCGACAAGTCCTGATAAGTAGACCGCCAGCAGAATAAGAAATATATAATAACCATCCATAATTTAAACATCCATAATTACATTTCACTGATTTATTTATCCTTGTCTCGTTAATGATAATTGAAGACTGTTTAGTTTCATTTTTGACATACATATTGCAGAATATATATAGATGTTTAAAAAGCAAATTTTAGTTAAAATCAATTTAACTTGATTTAATTCAAGTATGCTTGATTCTCAGGGTAAAAGATATTATTGCTTAGTTCAACCATTAGTATCAACCATGAACCCGGAAATAATCTTTGACGATATAGGAAGTTATCCGCTTCCGGAGGGCATCTCAAGGGACTGGATAGAACAGGTGGTCACATCCAGGGCCGAAGATGAGCGCCTGTTTGGGATAATCTCAGACACAATGGAGCAAAAGATAGCGGCTGGTGTGGAAGTACCGACCTATCCTCAGTTCCAGGATATGAACCGACAATACTTAAGAATAATCAATGATCCTGAACTGACAGAAGCACCCCTGCTGGTAAAAGAACCAGAGGCAAAGATACTGGAACTTGAAGCTCTTTTGGGCCTGGGTGCAAAGTACAAAAAGGAGCACGGTAAACCCCTTGACATCCGTGTATGTGTTACCGGTCCTGTTGAGCTTTATTTAAAGGAGTTCGGAGGAACATCCTATGGTGATGTGCTGTTGATCTTTGCCAAAAGTATTGACAGGTTCATTAAGAATTCCATCGGGCATTCGGGCGACCTCAACGTGGCTACTGTTTCCATTGACGAGCCAAGCATCGGCATTAACCCCCAGATCATGCTTGACGATGAGGATATCATAAAGGCCCTGACCGCGGCCGGGGAAAGTGCACACCAACACGGTATCGACACCGAGATACACCTGCATTCCCCACTTAATTACAAGCTGGTATGCCAGGTCCCTTCCATTAATGTAATAGGGGTAGAATCCGCTGCCAGCCCTTCGTACCTGGAGCTCATTGACCGTGCTGACTTACAGGTATCTGATACATTCCTCAGGGTAGGCATAGCCAGGACCGATATTTTCGGCCTTACTGCTGTGCTTAATGAGAAGTATGATACCAATGTATGGAAAGAAACTGACAAGCTCATGGAAGTGGTTACCGATATGGAAACCCCAGAGGTTATTGCCGGTAGACTCACCAATGCCTACTGGATGTTCGGTGATGCCATAAGGTACGCCGGACCCGACTGCGGACTGGGCTCATGGCCTTCCCAGGGGCTGGCACAAAAGCTTTTAAGCAATACGGCCAAAGGTATTGAAATGTTCTGCAGGAACCAGTGAATCTATGGCGTCAATATAGCATATGTAAATAATACCCGTTTTTTTCATAGAACTTCAGGAAGCAAGGCGATTGATAAGAAAGTTTCCACAATGTCCCTTAGTTAAATCTGATGTGAATAGACCTGACGTCCTTTTGGAATCTGTTGCACTTGTTGAGGTGTTGTGTAAGTGGAAGGATGTGAACTATATGAGTGCAGAACAGATCCTTTTGGACCTGTAACTCAAGCTAATCCGGGCAACTGCACTCAGTTTCGTGTTATTGCCAATTATTTAACTGCTTTCAATATCCCTGCATATAATTCTGTTGAACACCGCCAGCCCCTGCGCAACATTTCATCCAGGCCGTCTATTGTCTCTTCTTTTGTCAGCAACCCTATTTTCATCATTCTGAGAAGTAGATAAATCGTTCCATGATGCTCAATTCCTTCCATCTCTGCTATTCCCCTGGCTTCTTCATCATCTAAAAGGGTAATACCATCTAACTCTAAGGCCAGGGCAAGCACTTCAGCATCACCTCTATGGATTCTGGGATTTTCTTTGAGATGAGCTACATATCGATCATCAGTAAGCGTCTTAATTTTGAGTATTCCGGCATCGAGCAGGTTTTCTATTAGAAAAGCCTCTGGATTTCCGCTCTTTTTTCCCTCTACCACTACCTCTTGATAGACTGATTCCAGGGTGTATTTCTCTTCTGGAAAATGCGTTATTTTTTCAAGTACGTTTATTTTTCCTAGATAGATCAAGGGTGTGGCATTAAAAATAAGCGGTTTCATTCTAACGCCTTTTGGATGTCATCAGCAAGGTATTTTTCAGACTTGATCCAGACCAAACCTTTTTCCCGGACAATATCAGCAAGGTCCCATACTGAGATTCCTGACATCTGTGCAGCATTTAAAAGAGTTACTTTTCCTTTAGAGAGCAGTTTAAGAGCCCGTTCTTCTTTCCAGTGCTGTAATCCTTCTGAGAGCAGTTTTCTTATTGATGCTGATTTTTCAAGGGACTCTTCTTTCATAAAGGTTTCAAGTTCTTGAAAAATGTCTTCAGGGATTCTTGCTGAGATGCTTATTTCAGTCATGTATGGTATGCATGCATTGTATACTGATATAGTTTTCTTTGGAAAATATTGATTTGAACGTTACTGAGCCTGGACGGCGCTCCGCGCTATACGGGCATCGATTCGGGTGCCTGGGATTGTGCTGTATTTATCTTTTAATCTAATGTTTGCCGGCAAGCTGACGGGAGTACTATCAGTTGTTTTTGCATAGGAACCTGCACTATCAATAGCTCTTGAGCACCACTCCGTGCTCATCGATCTCCAGATAGTCGGAAGAGCCCTTCACCCATGAACCAGTGTTCGCAAGATTTATCTCCATCTTCACACACGGCTCGTGTGAATGACCATATATCAAGAACTCGCCTTTATATTTTTCATTGACCAGTTCGATAGCAAATTCCTCATATTTTTTTATCATCAATTCTTCTGGTTCCAACATAATTTCAGCTATTCTTTCTCTAATCCATGGCAACGAGTCTTTGGGAGGGGGATATGACGAATACATACTAATAATAAAATTTCTGATCATATCCAGGATACCTCCT
>Ga0255429_1088_pt1 | contig 20003 bp, 20 predicted proteins | sample ANMaggSeSYBR02H9_FD_182636 | JGI IMG/M metagenome (GOLD analysis project Ga0255429, IMG submission 182636) | Sediment cell enrichment communities from methane seep in Santa Monica Basin, California, United Staets - ANME aggregate JGI... | ecosystem: Environmental > Aquatic > Marine > Cold seeps >... | reverse complement strand
TCAGAGAGCAGATAAGCGGCATAGTTGAACTCACCTTCTTCGGTAAGCAGTTCCAGATTATGGGCAAATTTGTCGTTCAGTTTTAGGGGTGTCTCGCTGTAATAGATTTTCAGTTGCTCAAAGGTAAGATCTTTCTTGCGAGACTTTATCGTCCCGATAGAATTACGGATCCTCCGAGAAAAAAGATCCTCGATCATACGTATCGACATCGGTTCCGATGCACTGCCAATCCGAATAAAACAACCTCGTTCAGACATGCCCTGTTTTTTCAAGTAATAGGGTTTTTCAGAACCGCTGGCAACGGTGATTTTGACAACCGTTTTAGCATTGTGTTGTTCGGCAATGACATCAAAAAGGCCCAGCGTGGAGGGCATGATATTGTTTTTAATGCGATCTTTAATTTTAAGTTGAACCGCATCAGGATTGGACACTCCCACAACAGTGCCTGTGGCATCATCAACTCCAATATAAATATGGCCGCCTTCGCGATAATTGAGAAAAGCCACCACTTCCTTTTCAAGAGAATCTGTGAGCTTTCTTTTGAGTTCAATTCGATTTGATTCTTTCATTGAGACACCTGAAGTTTACAAGTTCTAAAGTAGAGATTCTTAAGTTCATGTTCAGACATATCCAAAATCGGTTCATGCATAAATGTATCTAAATTTTCCAGAAATAATGTTTATAATGATACCCAGAACAAGCATGTCATGAAGCCCATGGTGAAACCCAGGGAAGTTATTATCTCCAGCGGTATTGTGATTCTATACTGTTTCTTGAACTTTGATATTTTGACCACATATAAACACAGTGAATTTAGGACGATTTTCTTGTTGATCTGATAATATTGTTTCTCTTCGAATCAATTGGCTAGCGCATTCAGGTATTTTCTATATCCGGCATGACCCACAATAGATCTCTTCCTGTATGCTGTCGATCTTTGGCTCCTCACCGCACACGGGACACTGTGGGTTTTTGCGTATCTTGATCTCATCAAAGGTCATGTACAGGGCATCGTAATATATCATCCTGCCAAGTAGTAGTTCACCGATTCCAAGCAAGTATTTTATTACCTCGGTGGCCTGGATGACACCAATGATACCGGGCAGCACACCCATCACTCCCACTTCATTACTTAAGGGGGCCACACCAGGGGGTGGCGCATGTTCGAAAAGGCAGCGGTAGCATGGTCCTTTCCCTGGGATAATTGTTATGGCCTGCCCCTCGAAACTGAAGATACTGCCGTGTGACAGGGGGGTGTTGGTCAGCACGCAGGCATCGTTCACCATATATCTGGTGGCGAAATTATCAGAACAGTCGACCACTATATCATAATCCTTGATGGTGTCTAAGATATTGTCGGCATCCAGCCGGGTCTCATAGGGTACAACCTTCACATCGGGGTTCAGTTTCTCCACGAATTCGGCTGCCGAGGCCACTTTGGGTTTATCCACATTCCCGCCGTGTATGACCTGGCGCTGAAGGTTGCTTAGGTCAACCACATCGTCGTCGACGATGCCAAGCGTACCTACTCCGGCGGCGGCAAGGTACTGGATGACCGGGGAACCCAGACCACCGGCACCGATACAGAGCACTTTTGAGTCAAGTAGTTTTTGCTGGCCTTTTTTGCCTATTTCCGGGAGCATGATGTTGCGTAAATATCGCTGTATTTGTTCTTCAGTGAATCTGCCGGGCATTTGAGTGATTCTCCTGTATTATTCTGAAAATTATTACTCGGAGTATTATTTTCACATTTAAAGTATTACTGGCATAAATATATTATGGTTATTCCTGTAGTTGTCTGATTTTATTGTCAAGTTGAGCAATGTCAGTCCAGTAATCGTTGGCTGCCAGAATAACTTTAGGATCTTCTACCTCATAAAGATAGAAGGCTCGACTTCCTGTGAGGTCAATCCAATAGCTATGTTCCCTTATCTCTTCAGGACATTTCCACTCATCTGCCCTTTTTTCAACTTCATCTCTTTTTTCCGGTTCCCAAGTCCATATATCCAAAAACAACATTTATTTTTCACTCATTTCTGCTTCTTCTCCATACAACAGTCACGACCCCAGACGTCGCTTCGCTCTGTACGGGGCATCATGGATGTTGTTCATGGTTTTTGTATTTCTGTTAGTATACACATTTCTAAATTTATTCATGTGTATGGTGCGGTCCTGTATCCACCTTGATGTGTGATACACTGTGCTGCCCAAAGCAATTGGTAAACCTCACCCAGCGTCAGTGCCCCGTCCTTATAATTCCTCGTATCATTAAAAGGCACTTTGGAAAAAAGAAAAAATGGGCGAATTGGAATTCCCAAATCGCCATAGCACATTTTCAAGCCTGTGATAGGCATTTCTTATTCCTCTTACATGGAATATGTGCCTATTACAATACTCGCTTAACCACAATTGCAGGGTCGGCTGGTGGAGCCCCCAGTACTTTCTTTAATATCTCTTTCACAATGTTCGCATTCGGAGCCTCCCAATCGCAAATACCCATCCCGTTCTCGTCTACGTATGTGCCATTGAACTTTACCTCAGGATAGTCCTTAAGTACCTCATATAACTGCGCCATAATGTCCTCAAGTTCCTTTTTGCTTAGTTTTGGAAGTTTACCCTCCTCTGTATAGTGAAATATCAGGACTTTTGCCATTTTTCCTTTTCACCTCCTCCTGCCTGTTTTTAATCCGCCATAATCGACAGGCATTACGGCATCACATTTAAGTCACGACCCCAAACGCCGCTTCGCTCTGTACGAGGCATTATGGATAATGCTCGTGGTTTTTATATTTCTGTTAGTTTACACATTTCTAAATTTATTCAGGTATATGGTGCATAATATCGACATGTAAAATTGAAATCATGCATCCATATATTTAGTATTCCCAAGCACCAGCCACTGGAATAAGAGCACCAGTAAGATAGTGTGGACTATCAGTAACCAGCCATTTGACTACTTCTGCAATTTCATTAGGTCTTCCCGGTCTACCAAATGGTATTTGTTCCGCCATCTCTTGACGTTCCAATTCTGTAGTAGCTCCCTCTTCAATTAAACCCGGACAAATTGCATTTACTCTGACTCCTGAAGAAGCTAGGCTGGCAGCTAAGGACTTTGTCAAAATTACAATTCCTGCTTTTGCAGCACAGTATCCTGTAGACATACTCCAAGCCTTGAGATTTTCAACGCCTGAAAAAGCAAAATTGATGATATGTCCTTGGGATGCGCAAATTTTTTCCCTTGCAAAATATGTAGTATTAAAAGAAACCTGGAGATTCATATTAACAGATTCTGACCATTCTTCTGGTGTAACTTCGAGAACATCTTGATAATAAAAAGGCCCAATAGTATTTACTAAAACATCAATACTTGTGAATTGTTTCACTACTGCGTTTACCATTTCTTTTGCTTGCTTTGGATGAAGCAGATTAAAACAAAATAATCCAGCTTCAACACCCTTTTTTTGCGCCTCTTCTTTAATAATTTGAACTGCAGCAAAATTCTTATGATAATGGGCTGCAATGTTGAACCCCTCAGAAGCAAGAGATATGGCTATAGCCTGACCAATATCTGAACTTGCACCTGCTATTAATGCTGTCTTTGTACCCATCTTTGCGTTCCTCCTTTTATAAGGTGATGTTAAATAAACACCAGACTTTATAAAAACCCTTTCTAATCTTTGCTTTAGTTAATTACGTGGTCATGAAAGCGATTTTCCGAACCAATGGTATCATTTCATGCCCCTGCGGCCTGTACTTATAGATTCCTGGCCGGATACCATCCACATTCCCTGCAACCACATAGACCTCCAGCGGGTAGAGCGCACCCGCAGAAGGAGCGGTCCTGTATCCACCTGGATGTGTGATACCCTGTGCCGACAAGAGTTGGGAAATCTCGGCCAGCGTCAGTGCTTCATCCTTATAATTCCTGATCGACCTTCTATCAAGCAGCGCTTCCTCAACCGATACTTCGCCAGAGTCTCGTGGTCCAGGAAGGACGATTGTATCTCCAACCTCGTTTCCCACATGAGGTTCCTTTCGAACCGGCTGGATTATTATTGCCAGCACTACTGCCATACAGACAATTGCAATAGCAACATGTATGCTCTTCACCATGGCCACTCTCCAATTATATGGTAATATCTCCCTAATATACGGTTATGGACCTTATGCTACTTAAAAAAAGTGCCAGATGTGACGTAGTGTGGTAGGGGAGGATAAAATAATGAAGTTTATCTGCAATAAGTAACTTTAACATGAATGTAAAATAGGAATTATAGGATTTCCTAAAAGTAAATAATGTCAATTAATTGATCACGATCGAGAGAGTAAAATTGAAAATCATTGGTCTTATATGGACAGACAAAACCATTGAAAAACTTGTACAAAAACATAATGTACAGCAAGATGAAGTACATGAAGTATTTGGTAGTAATCCGAAATTCCGTTTTGTTGAGAAGGGATTTTATCCGAATGAAAATGTATATGCCGCCCTTGGCAGATCAAAGGCAGGCAGGTTTCTAATCCTCTTCTTTATATACAAAAAAAATAAACATGCACTTATACTGTCTGCACGAGATATGACTGTTGCTGAAAGGAAAAAATATGAACAACAATAAAAGTTCTATATCAAAAGCACGGGACTATAACGAAATTGGGGAGTTCTGGGATATACATGAGCTTGCCGATCATTGGGATGAAACCAGACCTGCTGAGTTCGAAGTTGATATCCAATCCGAATTGATATATTATGCAGTGGACAATGAACTTTCGGATAAAATCCAGGCATCTGCCAGACGCCGCGGTATTTCACCTGATACTCTTGTGAATTTATGGCTGCAGGAAAAGTTGCAAGAGCAGTCATCTTGAGAATATTTCTTATCCGGATGGGGATTTGAAGATTATTTAACTTTTTAGAATCCAGGATTTAATTCAGGTGTCTCTATCATAAGTAGATATTCACCAGGCCAGGCCGACCCTTGCGCATGTTGATTAGAGGGCAGCCGGAAGCCTGGCAGATGCTTGATTATTTAGGTCGCCTGGACTGCGGTTCGAATCCGCGGTGTTCCACTTACATTATTCTGACTGCTATCCGGAAGATTGATTCCCCCACCCCCCATCAAAAACGAGAGGCATCAATCCTGATGCATCCTCTTCCAGCAGTAGGTTCGTGGCATTTAATGTTGGGATATTTATAACATGTTGACCCTGTTACTCAATATGCTCACCAACAGTTACATCCACCTGCCCGGGATAGGTGCCACAACAGAGAGAAAGATATGGGACTGCGGTATCAAGTCCTGGGATGAATTTAGGGAAGAGCCCCACCGTGCCGGACTACCGGAATCAAAACTAAGACATATACTGGAAGGTATCAGCACATCAAAAGAGAAGCTAAATGCCCGTGACCACACATACTTTGCCAATAACCTCCCCAAAAAAGAGCACTGGCGGGCATACAGGGAATTCAGGGAAAATACCATATTCCTGGATATTGAGACCACCGGACTATCCCCCTATTATGATGAGATAACCATGATCGGTGTACATGGCAGCGATGGAACAAAGGTGCTTATAAGCGGCATCGACCTGGAAGATTTCCCACAGGCCTTGGAAGGGTGCAAGGTCATTGTCACTTTCAACGGAGCACGGTTCGACCTTCCTTTTATTGAGCATCATCTGCCAGGTGTCAGTTTCGACCAGCTTCATATCGACCTGCTATATCCCCTTCGCAGGCTGGGCCTGACCGGGGGGCTGAAACGTATCGAAACCGAATTGGGACTTTCAAGGTCTGACGAAACCACAGGTCTATCAGGTTTCGATGCAGTGCGATTGTGGTACCAATACAAGCGTGGCAGCCAGGCAGCGCTGGACAAACTCGTAAGATATAATATAGAGGATATACAAAACCTTGAGACGATCATAGAAATGCTATATCCTTCGTTGATGGAAAATGCATATCAGTAGGTAGGACAACACCATAATGTTTATACGTGATAAGGGTAGATTATATTTTGCTGATATTGAATAAATATAGGGTATGTAATTATGGATATTTTTTGGACTTTGTATTGTAAATTAGATGAGAGCGGACGCAAGCAACTGATTAAACAACTGAGGATCAAACCTAAAATCCACTCAAAAATAAAAGTATCACTTAATCAAGGTACGCCTGTGGGATTAAAACCATTGGACCCCATTAAAAGGCCACATGAACCAAATCCCTGAAGATCACCCCAGGTACCAGTCTCTTGTTACAAGGGAGCGTATAGTGGATGGTGTGGAATCAGGTATCACCAGTGTTAAAGGGCTGATAGCCCAGGGTAGGGGAGAAGCCTTTGATTATCTTATCGGTGAGTGCACTACATCTTCTGCCTGTGCCGCCGAACGTATTGCGGCTGCCATGCTGCTGCTGGCCAGGACCCCGGTTATATCAGTGAACGGCAACGCTGCGGCCCTTGTCCCGGGAGAGCTTGTGGAATTATCAATATTACTGGATGCACCCCTGGAAGTGAACCTGTTCTACAGGACCGAAGAGAGGGTGCTTAAGATCATTGAACACCTAAAATCTCACGGTGCCCGGCGTGTGCTGGGTGCCGAAACTGATGCTTCCATTCCCGGCCTGTCATCAGAGAGGGGGCGGGTATGCAGTGAGGGTAGCTATTCAGCAGACGTGGTGTTCGTGCCTCTTGAAGACGGGGATAGGTGCGAAGCCCTGGTGGCCATGGGTAAGCAGGTCATTGCTGTTGACTTGAACCCCCTGTCCAGGACAGCCCGGTGTGCCACAGTTCCGGTTGTTGACAATATTACCAGGGCGGTACCCAACATCATAAATTCAGTGCATGAATTGAAAGAGCAGCCTGAAATATATCTACAGGAGATCGTTGCAGGTTACAATAACAAGAAAGGGCTGGATGCTGCCATGGAGAAAATTTACAATAATCTTATGGAACTTAGTCGGTCTCAATAATCTCCACATGCCCCCTTTGGTGAGTGTTTAACATACTCATCCTTGTAGCACCCGTTCGGTATTATGAACCATGTGCAGTCATTCCCGGTGCGTACCTAATATATCACGTCACCCCCATCTTACAGGTCCAGGTGCGGGTTCAGGTCGCATCCTGTACAGGGCAGGCACATGGTCTGGGACACATCGGCCCGCAGCCCCTGCTCATCCAATATTCGGCGCAGTATCCGTGTAAGTTTTAAGAGCCTCTCACCGGTAGGCCGCTCTATCTCTATCTCACCCACCCGCAGCGGATGCATGCTTGCTGCCCTTAGTATGGGCACTACATCCATTAAAATCAGTTCCTCAAGTCCTGCTTCCACAGTTTCGTCAGATTCTCCCAGGCCGATAATAAAGTTTGAAAATACGAAGTTCCTGCCAAACAATCTAACTGCTTCTTTCAGTTTCACAATTATGAAATCGTGGTCCATACCCGGGCATACACGTTTGAATATTTCGCGGTCCATTGTCTCCACATTGTACTTTACTTCCACTACCCCCGCTTCCTTCAATTTCCGGTTGGAATCGGCTGTGGGGTAGACAGACACCCCAATGGGTAGATTATATTTCCTAAGGGCTTTCACAGCCTTTACTGCTCGTTCCACTTCCTCTTCAGCAGACCCTGCCACGCCCGATGTAATGGAAATCGCCTTCAAGTTACCCGTGCTGTACGCCTCCTCCACCATACGAACGATCTCGCCCTGACTCTTGATCTTACCTGAGAGTTTTGGGACCGGACAGTACTTGCAGTCAAAAATACACTGCTCGCTGATGGTGATATATGCCTGTTGTGGGCAGTGTATCAGTTCCTCTTCAAGATGCCCCTTAGCCAATACTTTTGGTCCCCTGAATATCACGATATCGCCGTTTTTGGCCACAGCTTTTAACTTTGACCCTTCATCTACTGCCAGCCTGACCCGGTGCCCGTTCCACCTGAAGAAAAATGCTGTTTTACCTGCTCCTGGTCCTGCCGTGGGTACGGTAATATCGCCAAGTAATGACCTGTCGATATTAACAGTACCAACGGCTATAAGCTCGGCTTTAATTTCTGCATCACTCATGGCTATTCCATTCCTTGTCAATTACTGCTATGATTTAGTTCAATTATATAGGTATAGTTATTGACCTTTTATAGGTATAGTTGTTGACCACTTCGTCAAATGACGATGTGGTATTCGTTAGGTTTATATTATGTGCAGGTAAATTAGTACACTACATGCAAGGGGATAATACCGATAGTGATATTAAGAACCGCCTTGCTGAAAAAATGGCTGGCGAGATAACACTCTCTAACAAGCCCGGAGATGTTATGAAAAAATGGAGGCTGAATTTTGATGTGGCCCAGTCAGACCTATCCACATTCCTGGATGTCTCACCTTCGGTCATAAGTGATTACGAGAGCGGCCGTAGGAAGTCACCAGGTACTGTCATTGTAAGCAAGATCGTGAACGCATTGCTTGATATCGACGAACAGCGTGGTAGTAAAAAGATCCGTGCTTATGAGAACATGATATCTGAAAGTTATGATAAAAAAATCGTGTTCGACATCCATGAATATACTTCCCCCATGCCCGTGACCGAACTTGCAGACCTCATTGAAGCTGAAATAATACACACACGAAAATCAGAATACGATAAACAGCTATACGGTTACACAGTAGTAGACAGCCTCAAGGCAATCCTTGAATTGCCTTCCTATGAGTTCCAGCGACTTTACGGATGGAGCACAGAGAGGGCCATGATCTTCACCAGGGTATCCACGGGCAGGTCTCCGCTGGTTGCCATAAGGGTTACTAGCCTCAAGCCCGGTGCCATTGTGCTTCACGGGCTTAAAGGAAATGACGTTGACTCCGTTGCCAGGAAGATCGCAGAGGTTGAGAACATTCACTTATTGTCCACAATGATGCCTGTGGAATCGATGATCGAGATACTTCAATCACATTAACGGCAACCACAACAGATTTACCAGATAGGCCATTATTCTTCGAAATATAATATTATTACCATAAGTTAGGTGAACCATATGAAAGTAGGCATTGTATCATACGGCGTATATATCCCCCGATACCGCATAAAACTGGAAGATATCGCTGCGGTCTGGGGAGCAGATGCCGTATCCATCAAGAAAGGGCTGAAGGTTAATGAAAAATCAGTACCCGACCTTGACGAGGACGCCATTACCATTGCTGTTGAAGCAGCACGCAGTGCTGTAAGAAGAGGCAATATTGACACTTCCAGGGTCGGTGCTATTTATACAGGGTCCGAGAGCCACCCATATGCCGTTAAACCCACAAGTACCATAGTGGCAGCGGCCATAGGGGCTGAACCGGTCCTTACAGCAGCCGATTTTGAATTTGCCTGCAAGGCAGGTACAGCCGCTATCCAGACCTGCATGGGCCTGGTAGTTTCAGGCATGATAGATATTGGCGTGGCCATAGGTTCGGACGTGTCCCAGGGTGCGCCGGGTGATGCACTGGAATATACGGCTGCTGCCGGAGGTGCTGCCTATGTGATAGGCTCATCTGACCTGGCAGCAATTATCGAAGATACATACTCATTTACAACCGATACCCCTGATTTCTGGAGGCGTGAGGGAATGCTTTATCCTGAACACGGGGGCAGGTTTACCGGAGATCCGGGTTATTTCAAGCACGTGACCGCGGCGGCAAACGGCCTGATGGAAAAGATCGGTTCAAAGCCTTTGGATTATGATTATGCAGTATTCCACCAGCCCAATGGTAAGTTCCCTGAAAGGGTTGCCGGGATGCTTGGATTCACCAATGAGCAAATAAAGCCGGGACTGGTGGTTCCCATGTTAGGTAACACATATTCCGGTTCATGCATGATCGGGCTGGCCGCCATCCTGGACCAGGCAAAGGAAGGGGACAGGATATTTATGACAGCTTTTGGTTCAGGTGCAGGCAGTGATGCTTTCAGCATCACGGTCACTGATAAGATAGAAGATATACGCAATGGTGCTCCAAAGGTGCATGAATTGCTTTCCGATCCGATATACCTGGATTATGCAAACTATGCCAAGCATAAGGGTAAGATAAGGGTGTGATGCAGGATGAGGGATGTTGCAATTATAGGTACTGGCTGTACAAAGTTCGGAGAGTTATGGGACCGTTCCCTGAGGGATCTTTTCGTTGAGGCCGGAGTGTCCGCTATCGTAGATGCAGGTATCCAGGGGGAAGAGATCGACGGTCTGTATATGGGTAATATGAGCGGTGGCAGGTTTGTGGAGCAGGAACATGTGGGCAGCCTGATAGCCGATTATTCCGGGTTGGCCAGTGAACTGCATGTGCCCGCCACAAGAGTGGAAGCAGCATGTGCTTCCGGCGGACTTGCACTGCGCCAGGGCATTCTGGCAGTGGCTTCCGGATATGCTGATATTATAGTGGCCGCAGGTGGCGAGAAAATGACAGATGTAGACCTGGACACAGCCACTGATGCACTGGCAGCAGCGGCCGACAGGGAATGGGAAGGCATCATGGGTGCCACGTTCCCGGGTCTATATGCCATGATAGCTAGGCTTCATATGCACAAATACGGTACTACATCAGAGCAGCTGGCCGCTGTTTCGGTGAAGAACCATCATAACGGTACCATGAACCCGATCGCCCAGTTCAGAAACGAGATCACCATTGATACAGTACTGCGGTCCAACATGGTGGCCGAGCCCCTGCACATGTTCGATTGTTCTCCAATATCTGACGGTGCGGCTGCTGTGGTACTGGCCCCGGCAGATGTTGCAAAGAAATATACCGACACTCCAGTATACGTGAAGGCCACGACCCAGGCCAGCAGTCCTATCTCCCTCCACGACAGGGCGGATATAACCACACTGGACGCTTCAGTGGTGGCGGGTCAGCGTGCATATAAAATGGCCGGACTTACTCCTGACGATATTGATATAGTGGAAGTGCACGATTGCTTTACTATTGCCGAGATATGCGCTATAGAAGACCTTGGATTTTTCAAAAAAGGTGATGGCGGCAGGGCGTCAGAAGATGGCGAGACTGCCATTGGCAGTAGCATACCTGTAAATACATCGGGCGGTCTTAAGGCCTGCGGGCATCCGGTAGGAGCCACTGGTATCAAACAGGCAGTGGTGATCACAGAGCAACTGAGGGGAACAGCAGGTAAAAGCCAAGTCGATGGTGCCGGAATCGGTATGACACATAACGTAGGCGGTTCGGGTGGTACTGCTGTGGTACATATTTTTTCGAGGGACAGGTGATATGAAATGACAGTTGCAAGGTTCTGGAGAAAGATCCCGCACAGGTACAATCTCATAGGCACACACTGCACTACTTGTGGAGAATATTATTTCCCGCCCAGGCAGATGTGTCCCACCTGCCGCAGGGATGGGAAGATCGAGAGTTACCAGTTCGAAGGCAAAGGCGAGGTTATCACTTATACTGTAATCCATACGGCAGCTAAGGGCTATGACAACCAGGTCCCGTATAACCTGGCAATAATTAAGCTTAACGAGGGTCCCAGCCTGACCGGGCAGGTAATATGCGAACCAGGAGAATTAGAGATCGGTACCAGGGTACGTCCGGTGTTCAGGAAACTGGGTGAGGAAAGTGAAAAGGGTATGATCTATTACGGTACCAAGTTCGTTCCCGAATAACATTAAATTCGTATCCGCTTCAAAAACTATGGTCAAATGCAAGATTAATGTAGACACAGATTTGATCGATTACACTGATTTTCACAACTACTGTCAATCTGTGTAATCAGTGTAATCTGTGTCTCAAAATCCAGAGCACTATGAGTAATTACCATTAAACAGGATTCAAAGCAACAAACCGTTTTATTTAAGTATATAAAGACCCCGTACTATTAGTACGGGGATAGTTATTGCATACGATGGTGGATGGGTGCATCCTTGAATAGCTTAAACCAGAATAACAGTCGTGAGGCTAAAATTTGGCACGGATAAAACTACAAAAATGACATATGGAGAATCAAAGTTTATTCATATTCCCATTTTTAAGCTAAACCTGTATTTGAAATCTTATCAACATAAGAAATGGCTTTTCCATTGTAAAAATAAGAACTCTCACTTGACGGTTCGAAGTGTAGAGAAAATATTTGATAATGCTGTGAGAAGTGCTGGAGTAACAAAAGACATTTCCATTCACAGTCTCTGACATAGCTTTGCAACACATCTGTTAGAAAGCAGGGTAGATTTAATATATATATAGGAGCCAATGGGTATAAGAGTAGCAAGACGACAGAAATATATATTCAAGTCAGCAATAAAGATTTAAGTCGTATACAGAGCCCACTTGCTTTAATCATGAAAAAAGAAGTAAGAAATGATTAAGACTATTCAGACAAGATGGTATAGACGAGCATAAATTTGGATATCAACGAGTTAGGCAAAATATGAAAAAATGAATCAGAAACCTAACTTTGAAAAAAGGAGATTGTATGTATACAACAGATGAAATAGTAGCTGAATATTGGATAACCAAAGAAGAATTGAGTTACTTCCTAACAGAAATGGAAATCCCTATAATTAATGATAGCGAAATCTCTGGAAAATATTTTCAGACGGTATTATCATTTATTGAAACGAAAGATGATAGAATTCAACGAAAAGTAACCGGAGAAGCCGCCATGTTTCAAAACGGTGATAATACAATTACAATTTATCAGGATGATGCGATTTCATTCCTTGAAAAACTACCTTCAAATAGTGTGGATATTATTGCTACCGATCCAGCCTATTCAGGCATGAACAATAAACTTCAATTAGGAACGGGCAGAATTGTCGGGAAGTACTCAGAAAAAGGCAAGGAAAACGGGAAGTGGTTTAGTGAGTTTGAAGATTCTGTAGAGAATTATCAAAGGTTTTTGTCGGAGTGCAGAAGGGTCTTAAAAAAATCAACAGGGCATATCTATATCATGTTTGATTCTTATTCTCTTCTGAGTCTTGGGAATATTGTTAGAGACTATTTTGAAGTCAAGAACTTAATTACATGGGATAAGGTCAATATTGGCATGGGTCATTATTTCAGAAGAAGACATGAGTACATAATATTTGGAACTAACGGTAATACTAGAAAAATACACAATCGCAAATTCCCCGATGTTTGGAGATTTAAGCGTATTCACAATTCCCAATACCCTACCCAAAAACCAATTGAAGTTTTTCAAGCTATGATTTATGCAAGTGCTGAAAAAGGTTTTACTGTTTGTGACCCATTTATGGGCAGTGCTTCTTCAGCAATAGCTACAATTAAGAATAATTGTGACTTTGTCGGGTGTGATATTTCTGATAAGTCCATTGAAATTTCAAAAAACAGAATATCCGAATATATTAGTAGCGGCAAGGATATTCTTCAACCAAAATCAATGGCAGTTGAAGAAAAAATATTTTGGGAATAAAAAACTATGGCGAACCTAAGTAAAACAAAAGCCCTTTTTGGATTCACTTCGCCCAGAACTATAGAAAAAGTAATCCCAGAGATTCAAATCCTATGTGACAACTATGGTGGTGAAACTTGGTCGGGAAATCAGGAATTACAAGCGAATTTTTTCCAAACCCTGTATGATTCAGAATATTATGAAGGTGACACTTTTCCTTCGGACCCTGCATTCGCAGCAAGAGATAGAATAACTAGAGCACCTAAAGCATTCGGTTTTGTTGATTTACGACCCCAAGTCCAACTAACTAACGCAGGTGAACTACTACTTACCGAGAAAAGATTAGATGAAACATTTACCAGACAACTTCTAAAATTCCAGTTACCTTCACCTTATCACACTCAATCTAGAACTGTTGAATTTGGAGTTAAACCGTATTTAGAACTAATCAGGTTGATTTATGATCTAGGTAGTTTATCAAAAACTGAAATTGCATTGTTCTTTACCCAACTTACCAATTTCAATGAATATGATACTATTATCTTAAAAATACTTGCATTTAGAGACGGTACCAAGACATACAAAGGCAGTAGAAAAATGTATGCTAATGAATGGTTTGAACAAGAAATACTTGAAATATATAGTGATGAAGTCCAAAGGAAAAACTTTAAAACACGAGAAAGCTCAGATACTTCGTTAAAAAAGTTTGTCGATACGAAAAGGTCAAACCTGAAGGACTATGCTGATGCTTTTGTTCGATACATACGAGCAACTGAGTTAGTGACCTTTCAAAAAAGAACTTTTAGACTAATAATTTCCCCCAAAAAAGTAGAAGAAGTGGAGTTTATCCTGGAAAATATTGGTAGAGAAGCGAAAGAGTTTAGGAACATAAATGAATTTAAAAGCTATCTGTTTAATCCTTTCTCTATTATTATCTTAAGCGACAACAAGGAACTACTTATTAGAAAACTTGAATCACTCGGACTTAGTGATTTTGATAAAACCAAGGACATAGAAGACCTGAAAGATATTCTAGACGCATTGAAAATTCAGGTTAAATCAAAAAACATTGAAGAAAAAAAACGGGAGCTTAAAGACTATAAAGAGTTTGAAGACATTCTTTCAGTCTTTGATCAGATTAAAAAGAAAGATGTCCCAGACGCACCACTCTTTTTAGAATGGAATGTTTGGAGATCTTTTGTTATGTTAAACTACGCCAAAAGAATTGATGGCAACTTTATTATGGATATTGATGGTATGCCGTTGAATACAGCCCCAGGAAACAAACCTGACCTAGAAATAGAATTTGATGATTTTGCCATAATTGGAGAAGTAACTCTTTCTTCAGGAGCAACCCAATTCAAAATGGAAGGAGATTCAGTACCAAGACACTATGGTGACTTTAAAGAAAGAATAGACAAGGAAGCCTATTGTATTTTCATTGCACCTAATGTTGATGATGGAACAAAGGCTTTCTTTTTTAACCTAAACAAAGGTTTTACGAAAAGATATGGCGGTACAACAAAAATTATCCCTTTGACTTTGGACAAGTTTATTGAATTTGTAAATGTTGGTGTTGAGAAAAAATTCTCAGACCCAAATAAGTTGAAGAATTGGCTAGAAGAACAATGGTCGACAAATCAAACAATAGAAGACGAAGAAGTTTGGAATGTAGAAATAGAAAAAAACCTTCTAAAATGGACTTCTTAATAAAAAATATTGTGCCCGACAATGGCTATACGTAATGTGGGTTTTGTTACAAAACTGAAAGTAAATGAATATTAACAAACATAGTATCGGTTTGACATGAAGTGTCATTTAATCCCGCACTACGCATAGCTGCGCACGTTCTGCTTACTTCATAAAGAGTTCATAGTTGTATGAACTCAGAATCAGAACTCGTTGATTTTCACAAGCATATGGAATATTATATCCCACACGTTATTAAGAATTATAAATACTGAAAGCTGCCACTCTCACTATTTTCGTGCCCATTTCTACTTATAAAAGTTAAAAACAAAAAATGATAAAAAAAACCTCATGCACCCGCGCGGGGATGCCTCGGAATTTATTCCGGCGGTGGTACGGTTGGGGCTGAAATGCAGACTTAAATTCCATCAAATCCTTTCTGGACTATCTCGATACCATGATCCCAGATAATGTATTTCCTTACCGATAGGTCATGGTGGCTACCCCTTAGCTTAAGAACTGACATGGTACGGTCAAACCTGTTCTGTCCATCTGTAAAATTAAGCATGATAATGGCATCAGCTATGGATGATATACTCATACTAGGTATGTTGCCAGGTGCAATTTTCTTTGATACCTCGTTGGTCAGCATAACGGTGATGCCTTTGTATTTTAAAAAATCAGTGAGCAACCTGATATGTTCCCTCAATTCTACTGGATCTGGTATGACTGATTCAAGGTTATAGACCCCATCATATAGCAATCGTTTTGCACTAATGTCTTCCACTTGCGATTTAATCTCCAGGTTGTGTTCGTCCGGTGAAATATCCCTGGGATATGCATAGATTATCCTAAGCAGGCCACTATCCATGAACCCCTTAAGGTCCCATCCCATCCTGGATGCTTCATATATCAACTGGTTCTCGCGTTCCTCGAACAGTATGATCATTCCAGGTTCACCCTGTTTTAGTCCTGCCATTATGAACTGCAGGCCAAGAAGTGTCTTACCGGTCCCTGGTCCCCCTATGACCAGTACTGTGGATTGGGCAGGTATCCCTCCATGCATCATGCTGTCAAGTCCCCTGACTCCGGTTGAAAGTTGGTGATTGCCCAATTGCTGGTCGCTTTTTAGAAGTTCAAGTTTTGGGAAGATACGGATACCTTCTGTTTCGATCTTGAACTCATAAGATCGGTTGATATCAGATGTTTCACCCCCACCCCGCATTTTGATTATATCCATCTTCCTGGTAGTCTTGTTCCCGATCGTTCTTTGGTCCAGGTATATCACGCCATCTACAATATGGGACAAGATCGAATTGTGGACTTCCTGCCTGCTCAATTCGCCTGTTACAAGTGTTTGGGCAGACCAGTCCTGCAGCATTGCATCAAAGGAATAATAAAAGCGGCGTATCTCACTGACAGGGAAGCCGAAACCCAGTGTGGTCAGCGGGTTTATCACTACCCGGTCAGGGTTGGTAGAAGCCATTATGGTACCTATGTCAAGAAGTATGGTCAGTGGGTCCTTCTCGGCAGTGGAGCGGTCGACAGGACGGATAATGATATTATCATTGAAAAAGGTGTGATTGTGTAAATAGCCCATCAGTTTTTCTGGTGACTGGGACGTGAGTGGGATATAGAGTGCTTTTTCACCGTTCGCAGCAGCCGCTGATAATGAGTGTAATGCCAGGGTGGTTTTCCCGACACCTACACTGCCTGCGATAAGGATCAATGATGGTTTTGGCAGGCCACCACCTAATATTTTATCCAGGTATGCAATGCCACTGGGACTGAGTTTCATAAGTACTAAATATGTTTGATATTTAAATATTTATACTTACTGAAAACAAATTTTATCCTAAATCCTGCAATGGCAAGGATATACTATCCATGAATTTTCTTATTGCTCTGTAGTGCAATTTCTATTTCATGAACAGCTTCAGGATTGGACAGGGTGGAGATATCTCCTACTTCCTTTGATATAAGGGCAGAACGCACTACCCTGCGCATGATCTTACCGCTTCGGGTCTTTGGTAGGTCGTTGACAAAGTATATCGTGTCCGGCCTGGCGATCTTCCCGATCTCTTCGGCCACGTGTCCCCTTAGTTCCTGTAACAGTTCTTCACTGTGATCAACTCCGATCTTTAGCACTACAAATGCGGTTATGCTCTCACCTTTGAGGTCGTCGGGACGGCCTACTACCGCTGCTTCACTGACATGTGGGTGGCTGACCAGTGCGGATTCCACTTCTGAGTTGCCTATCCTGTGGCCTGATACGTTCAACACGTCATCGCCCCTGCCCTGTATCCAGAAATAACCGTCACTGTCCACCCTGGCAATATCCCCTGTTATAAATTCGCCAGCTTTGTTGTAGTAATGCTCTTCATACCTCCCTGACTCATGGTAAAGGGTGCGAAGCATGGCTGGCCATGGACTGTTCATAACCAAATTGCCCCCTTCATTTATGACAGGGTTGCCATCATGGTCAAGTACCAGGGCGCTAAAACCAGGCAATGGTCTTCCTGCAGACCCGGGTCTCATGGACGACAGGGGCAGCGGGGATATTACAAAACTACCGGTCTCGGTCTGCCACCAGGTATCCATTATCGGGCACCGTCCCTTGCCGATGTTCTCATAGTACCATATCCAGGCTTCAGGGTTGATGGGCTCACCTACACTGCCCAGGAGCCGCAGGCTGTCCATATTATTTTTCCGGGTCCATTCATCACCGAAGCGCATATGCATCCTGATGGATGTGGGTGAGGTAAAAAGTACACTTACTTTGTGTCGTTCGATCATTTCCCATAACCTGTTTGGCTGTGGGTGGGCAGGAGCACCTTCATAAAGCAATGAGGTCACGCCAAGTATTAACGGGGCATATACAATGTAGCTGTGTCCGGTTATCCATCCGATATCAGCAGCACACCACCAGATATCATCTGGTTTCAGGTCAAAGACCCATTTAAGTGTGAATGAAATTCCCACTGCATATCCGCCGTGAACATGTAAAACGCCTTTTGGCTTACCTGTGGTACCTGAAGTGTACAGGATAAAGAGCGGGTCTTCCGAATCCATTATCTCGGTTTTGCATTCGGATGGCAGCTCACTTGTCAACTCATGCCACCACAGGTCGTGTTCTCCCATTTGAACATCACATTCTGCCCATTTGTAGACTATTGTGTTATTGACCTCTGTACCCTCTACTCCTTCGTCTGCCTGTGCTTTTAGGTTGATGACCTTCCCCTTTCTCCAGAAACCATCAGCAGTTATCAATGTCTTTGCACCTGAATCGATAATCCTGTCTTTTAGTGCATGGGCAGAGTAACCTGAGAACACCACACTGTGTACTGCACCGATCTTTGCACATGCCAGCATGGCTATGGGCAGGGCAGGTATCATGGGCATGTATATTTCCACTCTGTCGCCTTTACCCACACCCAGTTGTTTAAGACCATTGGCCAGCCTGTTAACCTCATGGTACAGTTCCAAGTATGTAAGTCTGGTCACATCTCCTTGTTCGGATTCGAATATGTAGGCCACTTTGTTCTCTGTGGGTGTACCGATGTGACGGTCGAGGGCGTCGTGGACGATGTTGTATTTGGCGTTAGTAAACCAGTGGTAGAAGGGTTTTTTGGAACCGTCCAAGACTTTGTCGTAGGGTGAGTACCACTCTACTAAGTCTTTTTGTACTTCACCCCAGAACCATTCGATGTCCTGGCTGCGCTCATAAAGTGTTTCGATATCAGGGATGTTATGGGCGTCCATCCACTGTTTGACATTGCTCTGTTCAACGATTTCTTTAGGAGGATGGAATGTTCGGTTCTCATCCAATAGCACTTCTACTCTGGTCATTTCTAAAAAACTCCCTTATTTAAGATTATGCTAATATTATTATTTGGAAGGATAAATTTTTCTAACGAAAGGGGGAGGTGGGGGAGGGGAGGAATATTCATATAATCAGAGAATAATTCTTAAGATGTGTTATATACAGGCCTCGTTACATTTTGTGTGGGGTATACCGGTTCCTGCGGGAGTCGGGCAGTGCGTTGTTCGAGGTCAGGTTGAGCGTGTGTTCGAAAGGAGTTTGTGGAGTGGATTATGAGACTACCATAACGTGAATTTATTTTCAAACCGGCAACATAAGATATAGTTACATCTTTGTTACATGGATTCATGTAACTATCCAACACCTTTTTAAATAATCAAATATAATATGGGTAGTGTGACAATCGAGATTATAAGAGATATTTGGGAATTATACGGCGTACGAAGTAATCCCTTTTCGAGTGCACCCATTTTAGTAAAAGGCGGCATAATACCATTAGAATGTTTTATCGGAAGAAATGAACAGATTAAACAGTTAGGACAAATATTTGGTTCAAAGGGAGGGTCTCGAACTTTAGTTTATGGCGAGGTTGGAGTGGGCAAGACAAGCTTTGTTAACGTAGTAAGACGCTATGCAATTGAGAAGGGATATTTTACACCTTTTAAAGAAATAGCAATACAAAGCAATTGGAATTCCGATATATTTATTCTTAATACATTAGCTGCGATTTTTGCAACACTAAAAGTATCGAAACCTGGATCAATAGGGGAGGAAACATATTCTAAATTAGAATCCATTACAGACGTAGGGTTTAGCGATACTAATTTGAGTTTACAAATTGCAGGTATTGGTGGAAGCTATGGCAAAGATAGGAAAATAACAAGCCATATTACTTCTTTTAGTCTAACCGAATTTTTCATACAAATTTGTCGAGAAATCAATGAGCGAACGGGACACGACATTATAATACATTATAACAATATAGAATTGCTATCCGAAGAAAATATAAAAGAACTTTTTGAGAATTTGAGAGATTTTTTCCAAACTGAAGGGGTGCATTTTGTATTTGTTGGCAATCTAACAGTAAAAGCGTATTTCAACAGT
>Ga0255429_1085_pt1 | contig 20098 bp, 22 predicted proteins | sample ANMaggSeSYBR02H9_FD_182636 | JGI IMG/M metagenome (GOLD analysis project Ga0255429, IMG submission 182636) | Sediment cell enrichment communities from methane seep in Santa Monica Basin, California, United Staets - ANME aggregate JGI... | ecosystem: Environmental > Aquatic > Marine > Cold seeps >... | reverse complement strand
ACAGTATAATTCGGGTTAAAATATTTAAAAAAGGCAACCAGGTTATACTGGAGCCCATAGAAACGACATGGGATTCGTTGTTCGAATCTTTCGGTGAATTTCTGGAAGATTTTATGAAAGATGGACGTAATCAGCATGCCATGCAGAAGAGGGAGTCTTTTTGATGCACTATCTGAAAGTCTATAGCTCATTAAAAAACGCCCATCGGAGGTTCTTGAGCGATTTAAGCAACATTCACCGAAGGATGTCGCAATCTCCACAATCACTCTGTTCGAACTTGAATATGGGGCAGAAAAAAGCGAATACCGGCAACGTTCCGAGGATGCTCTTGCCAAATTTCTTCTGCCATTGAACCTTATTAACTTGGATCGTTCCTCTGCTATAGAGGCCGCAACTATTCGCGCACAACTTGAAAAGAAAGGAATGCCGATTGGTACTTATGATCAACTTAGGTTATACCTAGGTTGAGCGCTTTTTTGCGAAGAAATGTGCCAAGATCTTGATGCAGCAAGGTTTGCGAAAATCGTAGGCATACCAATGGATATGTCGAGACTTTTCGCAAGTCCTTGATGCGCAAGAGATTGGTGCAGGTCAAGTAAAAAATCGCTCAATTTAGGTTATAGCAGGTTTGGCCAGATCACGGGACATGACATTGGTGACCAACAATACTAAAGAATTTGAAAGAATTGTTGGTCTGCATCTGGAAAACTGGGTTGAATCACGTCCCTATTGCAACCCATAAGGTCACAAATCATCAGCGCTCCCTGGCGGTACAGCAACCAGCAAAAGTATTTGTCAACTCAAAGCCTAAAGCCCAAAACTGCTTCTCCAAAAAGCCCAACACCCAAAACTTCATTCAACTGTGGTCTAAAAACAGAAACTTATAAACTAATGAGCGTCCCGCAGGTCGTCCTAAACTAATGAGCGTCCCGCAGGTCGTCCCCAAGTCAATCTGAAAATTTACCTGTGTTTCTTATTCATTTATTCTGACATTCTGGTAATATTGAGGGTCAAAAGCTGATTGACAAAAATCAAAGTTTATGAGATTTGCTTGGAATAAGGGTAACAGGTGACCAGCGTTATACAAACAATTATTCTACATTATGAACGGTGAACAAAAACGCAAGCAAAATGAGAGAAAATTCGGGGCATGGGATGAGTTGCCTAATGGTAAACGACGTTACTTTTACGAGGTTCAGGGGCGTTATGGCTGGTTGGCGCGCTACGTCAAAGTAGTGGACGCTTTAGAGCGAACTATCAAGTTCTATCAGGAAATCTTCGACGAGGATGGCCGACTGGTTGAGATTCATGAAAAGTATCCTGTAAACAAAGGACACATCAGAGTTAAGGGAGGTGGGAGATGAAAATTACTCGTCAAAAGGTCGGTCAAAAGCTTATTGATTACCTCTATCATCGTATCACGTTGGCAGAGTTAGTAGATTGGGCGGAGTCAGCGATGATGGAGGCGAATTTTGAAGAGAAGGACTTTGAAATCGTGAGAGACATCGTCAGTCGCGTGGGGCTGGGCGATGTCAAAGCCTTTGGTATGACCTGGGAAGATTGCGAAGATTTTCTCTCACAGTTGGGCTACCGCCTCAGCGTAAAAGTTTCGGAAACCCAGGCAGTGGCATAGATGAGCTATGAACAATGGATTTCCCAACTGCATTGTTCTGGCTGATTCATGGTTTGGAATCGGGCCATTTGTAAAAAAACTTTTCTTTATTCATAATTCAAGCTTTGACACCAAGTTTTGACAATTAAAAATGAAAAGGCAGTAACTCTAAACCAGCTACTGCCTTATGTTTATGATAGTTACTTAGTTATGGACGTCCCTTACTTCACTCGTCAACTGGAAACTCTTAACCGAGCCCTAATCATCCTTACTTCTGATAAGCGTATAAAACAGCTCAATATTTTTTTTGTTGGGGCCGGGTCTCTTGTCAACTATAACTTTCCAGGAAGTATGTCCCTCTAACTGAAATAATACTTCTGTAATTTTTGCAATTATATTAGCCTGATCAGTTCCTGCCAGGTTGATAATTTCAGTTTCATGAAAAGTTACAGCGTCGTCTTTGTGCATTCCTTTTCCAAGACCGTATAAAACTGATCCTTCACCAATATCAATTAATGCACGGTTAAGAGCAGCAGATAGCTTTGGTGCGATAGGTGATAAATCCCTGTAAATCTGTTTTGCCAGTTCATAATTTGTCATTATATAGTCCTATGCAGTACTGTTGATTTGGCTCAAAAATCAGCGGAAAATAATTATATCTATTCAGGTTGGTTAGGCTGAAGACTGAAGACTTTTAGGGGAAAAGACTCCCGGAAGCCAATATTTTCTTAAAGCGGCCGGAAATTTTGTCCTGAACATAGATAATAACACTCAGAAATTATCTGTTTCCTTCAGCCTATAGCCTTCAGTCTAAACACCTGACTAGTTACAAATAAAGGGGTTATAAGAAACAGCCTCATAACCCCTCAGCTTGAGACCTTTGCAAAACGCTCCCTTTTGCCCAAATAGCGCTAAAGCTTCACTTCGTGTCACTTCGTGTCACTTCGTGCCGGCGTCACAGGCTGTGTTAGCTGTTAATTAAGCCGCTAAGCTGATAAGCTGTTTATGTCTTTTATCTTATGAGCTTAAGAGCCATCAGCTATGAGCTAAGCTGTATTCCTGCATTTAAAATTTTCGCCTTCCTTGAACTTGAACAAACTTGAACATTTTTAAAGGTCTCAGATTTTTTGGCTGAGGGACAAGGATTCGAACCTTGATTAACGGGGCCAGAACCCGTCGTCCTGCCTTTAGACGATCCCTCATTAAGATATACTAAATATAATAAAATTAACAATTGAGTCAAGTCAATTTTGAAATTTCGTAATAATTCAGCTATTTTTTTGACAGGATAAACAGGATAATTTTTTCATCCGGTGAACTATGGTGCAATACAAAAAAGTAATTAATAAGATAGTAAAGGGCGTTTTTTGAATGTCGAATGTCGAACAGGGAATTATGAATGTCGAAGGAACGTGACAAATTTGATCTTGAGGAACGGCTAATCGAGTTTAAAATATAGGCGCTGCCAAAAAGAACAAGGATAAAACTTCATAATTCGACATTCCCTGTTCGACATTCGACATTCAATCAGTATGTTAGATAAAAAACATCCTTTATCTAAAAAAATGTCACTTTTTTGTATTGCACCCGGTGAACTATTATAAAATATCCACTTTTTTCGATCCTTAGGGCCCGCTCAAAAATAAGTTCTTGACAATCTTTTTCAATTAAATTACTAGTGTCACAACTTTATTATTAAGTAGTGAATTACATTATATAGCATATAAATACAAATATTTAGGAGATTACTCATGCCTGTACCAAAACGTAAAAAATCTAAGTCAAAGCGAGGCCAAAGACGCTCTCATATTAAAGCAGCGGCTCCCAATTTGACCTCTTGCCCCCAGTGCGGAGAAACTAAACTTTCACATCATGTATGTCATTCCTGCGGTACGTATAAGGGGCGTACTGTTATTGAAATAGAAAAGGATTAAAATATGACGACATCTACATCTGGACGCAATTTCAAAGGTCTCGATCTTGAGTCAAGGCAGATGATAATTGATACCGTAAGACAGCTCAGGAAACGCTTGCTTACAAAAGAAAGAATTCTTGAATTTGATAAAAACGAAATTTTTCCTGAAGATACGATCCGTGAATTGCTTGGAGAGAATATCGGTCTGCAACTCCTGTTTATACCTGAAGAATACGGAGGTATAGGAGGAGGGGCACGTGACTGCTGTGAGGTAATTCGTGAAATATCAAATATATGTTTAGGAATTGCAACGGGTTTTTTTGCTATTCAGCTCGGCTCAGATCCTATACTGGTTGGAGCTACTGAGGAACAGAAGCATAAATGGCTTGGATCTATTGCTGAAGGGGAAACTCTTGTAGCTTATGCTGTCACTGAAGCGGGAGCCGGGAGCAACCTTGCCGCCTTAAAGACAAAGGCTGATCCTGTAACAAACGATGCAGGTGAGATCATTGGATATAATATAAACGGTACCAAACAGTTTATATCAACAGGTGGATACGCTGATTTCATCACAGTTCTTGCCAATACCCCGGACGGGCCTTCATTTTTTGTTGTTGAGAAAGGCACAGAAGGTTTTGTTCAGGGCAAGGGTGAAGAAAAACACGGGATACGTGCATCAAATACGTCACCTCTCTCATTTACCGATGTATTTGTACCAATTGAAAATCTTATTGGTGGTGTGCCCGGACAAGGGATGAAGCATGCCAACAAGGTTTTTGGATATACAAGACTTATGGTAGCTGCCATGGGCCTGGGTGCCGGCGAAGCAGCTCTCGATATAGCTATTCCATATGCTAAGGAGAGAATTCAGTTCGGTTCTCCTCTTTCTGAAAAACAGGGATATACACACAAACTGATCGTTCCGAATGCTGTAAAACTCGAAGCTGCAACAGCCTATATGGAAGAAGTTGCCCATAGATTGGATTCAGGGGAAGATGACCTGCAGGTTGAAGGATCAATTGCCAAGTTCTTTGCCACTGAAGCCGCCAATAAAGCAGCCGATGATGCAATTCAGGCTCTTGGTGGTTATGGATACATTCACGAATTTGAGGTGGAAAAGATAAAAAGAGATGTCAAAATTACCTGCATTTATGAAGGCACCAGTGAAATTCAGCAGAATATAATCAGTACGTTCCGCTGGAAGATTACACGGAAGACAAAGGGTAAATATTACGGAGACATATCTTCGGAGATGGAAGAATTGAATAATACCCTGAATGATGCCGGATGCAAATTTTATGGGCTTGCCGCCAGAGCTCTTAATGATACCATAATGCTCGTACATGATAACAAGCTTACCAGAAAACAAGATGTTATGTTTGCCCTGTCCAACATGATGACACATGTGGAGGTTGGAGCAAGCATGGCGCGTAAGGCCAAAGCACTTGTTGAAGCAGGAGACCCTGAAGCCGAAAAAATAAAGGCAATGTCAAGGATTTTTGCAAATGAAACAGCACAGGTTGTAACTCATAATATGTTGAAGATACTGATGGGCTCCGGTGCTTTTGATCAGAAAATCGTCTCTGATTTTATGGAGACCATTTCTTATAATAAACTGCTTGGCAGCTATGAGAATGTCATTAAAGATATGGATATGGTTGCTGATATATTATTTGAGAGGTAATTATGCCTGAAAAACGTACGGTTGTTGTCACAGGTGCTTCAAGAGGTATTGGACGATCTATTTGCCTTTCCCTGGCAAGTCCGGATACTCAAATCTATTTCAACTATTTTTCTCCAGGCAATCCCGAGGCTGAAGAGGCTGCTGCCGCTGAAACAGAAAAATTAGTTGCCGACCTGGGAAGTTCGGCAAATAGCATGAGTGTCGATGTCGCAGATGCAAAAGACGTCGAAGCTTTTTTTGAGAAAATAGTTGATGAAACCGGTCGTGTAGATATTCTTGTTAACAATGCGGGTATTACCAAGGATGGACTTTTGGTTCGCATGAAGGAGAATGACTGGGATATGGTCTTAAATATAAACTTAAAGGGTGCATTTACCTGCACAAGACTTGCCGCAAGAATTATGATGAAGCAGCGCTATGGCCGTATAGTAAATATAGCGTCTGTTGTTGGTGTAACCGGTAACCCGGGACAGGCGAATTATTCTGCTTCAAAGGCGGGATTAATTGGGCTGACAAAAACAGCGGCAAAAGAACTTGCCTCCAGAAATGTTACTGTAAATGCAGTTGCTCCTGGTTTTATAGAGACAGACATGACAGCAGCGCTTTCTGAAAAGGCGAGGACGGCTATGCTGGATCAGGTGCCGATGCGTCGAGGGGGACAACCCGAAGATGTTGCCGCTGCTGTTAAATTTCTGGCTTCAGATGATGCAGCATACATTACGGGTCAGGTAATCCATGTAAACGGTGGAATGTATATGTGAAACCTTTGCAAAACACTCCCTTTTGCCCGATTACTGCGTCAGGCTCAAATTTTAATCCTCGAAATACTCAATGTATTCCTGCGGTTAAAATTTTCGCCTTCCTTGTACTCGAACAAAATTGAGCATTTTTCAAGGGTCTCTTATGTGAAAGGAGAAAACTTAATGTCAGTTGAGGATAAAGTAAAAAAGATTATTGCAGAAAAATTAAGTGTTGATTTGGATGAGGTTGTGCCCGAGGCATCATTTGTGGATGATTTAGGGGCGGATTCGCTTGATCTTGTTGAGCTTATAATGTCAATGGAAGAGGAATTCGATATAGATATTCCTGATGATGATGCCGAGAAAATTCTTAGTGTAAAAGACGCTATCGAATATACTCGTCAACATTCGTAAATAAGGTAACTTTTTTAAAGGTGGATAGACTGAAGGTTGAAGGTGGAAGGCTGTCACGGAGCTTCGGCCTTCAGCCTTCAGTCTATCCACCTGAGTAACTACGAAAAAAGGAGGTTTTCTTGGATAGACGGGTAGTTGTTACCGGCGTAGGGCTGATAACACCTCTTGGTATAGGTGTTGAAAATACCTGGCCGGCGCTTTGTGCCGGAAAATCAGGTATAAGTGAGATAACCAGGTTTGATACTAAAGATTTTGATACAAAGATTGCAGGAGAAGTAAAGGGTTTTAAACCAGAGGATTATCTTACGAAAAAAGACGCAAAACGTACACAGTTGTTTATTGCTTATGCTGTTGCAGCTTCCCGTATGGCGCTTGAAGATTCGGGTTTGGTAATCGACAGCTCCAATGCAAACAGGACCGGAGTCCTGACAGGATGCGGTTTGGGAGGACTTTCTATAATGGAGGAAACTCAGAGAGTTCTTGAGACCAGGGGCCCAAAAAGAGTAACCCCGTTTTTTATTCCTATGATGATTGGGAACATGGCTCCTGGAATGGTTTCTATTTACTTGGGCGCCAAGGGGCCCAATGCTTCAGTTGCAACTGCATGTGCAGCAGGAACACATGCAGTCGGTGATTCATTCGAAATCATAAAAAGAGGCGCTGCAGATGTTATGATAACAGGAGGTGTTGAGGCTGTTGTTACACCAACCTGTATCGCTGGTTTTAATGCTATGAAAGCTCTGTCAACTCGTAATGATGAGCCTGAAAAAGCATCGCGCCCCTTTGACCGTGATCGTGATGGTTTTATTGTGGGTGAAGGAAGCGGTATTCTTATTCTTGAAACTCTCGAAGGGGCATTGGAAAGGGGGGCTCGTATTTATGCTGAAGTTTGTGGATATGGCATGAGCGGAGACGGATATCACATGAGCGCGCCTTCTCCTGATGGAGAAGGGGCTGCAAGGTGTATGCAGGCCGCTCTTGATGATGCAGGAATTTCATATAATGAAGTAGATTACATTAATGCTCATGGTACATCAACTCAGCTTAACGATTTTTATGAGACAATGGCAATCAAACAGGTATTCAAAGACAAGGCTTATTCAGTAGCGATCAGTTCCACCAAATCAATGACCGGACACCTGCTTGGCGGTGCCGGCGGAATTGAGTCGGTTTTCACAACTCTTGCAATTAATGAAGATATTATTCCTCCGACTATAAATTTTGATAACCCTTCCGAAGAGTGCGATCTTGATTATGTTGCTAATACTGCACGCAAGAAAAAAATTGAGATTGCGATGTCCAATTCTTTTGGTTTTGGAGGGACAAATGCGTCACTTGTTTTTAGAAAATACCATAATGATTAGCAGTCCCAAATTTTGCATTCCCAATTTATTATTCCATACTCAAGTTTCGCACCTAATCTATTTATCAAAAAAACAGGTGAATAGGTAGAAGGCTGAAGGTATTAAAAAATGTATAATAATAAAACACCCGTCATTATAGGCAGCGATCATGCTGCTTATCATTTGAAGGAAAAGATCAAGGCTTATATCATTGAAAGCGGCATTGACGTTGAAGATGTCGGCACTGATAGTGAGGATTCAGTAGATTATGCGGATTTTGGAATCAAGGTTGCCTCAGCGGTTTCAAAGGGAAAATTTGAGCGCGGGATACTTCTGTGTGGAACAGGGCTGGGAATGTCAATGGTTGCCAACAGATTTCCGCATGTAAGAGCTGCTCTTTGCAGCGATCTTTTTTCAGCTATTATGAGCAGGCGTCACAACAATTCCAATATATTGGTTATAGGGGGGCGCGTTGCAGGGGAATCTCTTGCTGTGGCAATGCTTGAAGCATGGCTTGAAACACCATTTGAAGGCGGACGACATCGACACAGAATAGAAAAGTTTGACCAGATATAGACTTTCAGATAAATAATTTCACTGTGTTATCAGTCGTTGACGTATAACTAATACGCCTTCCTCCTTCTGGCCTTATGAAATTAATTATCTGAAAGTCTGTATAAAAAGGAACACTAATTGGATTTAAAAGATATTTCAAATATAGATCCTGATATTGCCGATGCAATTGCAAAGGAGATTGACAGGCAAAGCAACACTTTGGAACTTATAGCCTCAGAAAATATTGCAAGCCGGGCGGTTATGGCTGTTCAGGGCAGTGTGCTGACGAATAAATATGCTGAAGGATATCCTGATAAGCGCTATTATGGAGGTTGTGAATACGTTGATGTTGCCGAGAGACTGGCCGTCAAAAGAGCTAAAAAACTTTTTAATGCGGCATATGCCAATGTACAGCCTCATTCAGGTTCACAGGCCAATATGGCGGTATATTTTGCACTTTTAAATCCAGGTGATACCGTTCTTGGCATGGCTCTCTCTCATGGTGGGCACCTTACTCACGGAAGTCCTGTAAGTTTTTCAGGCAGGCTTTATAATTTTGTTCACTATGGAGTAAAAGAAGATACAGAAAGAATCGACTATGAACAAGTAGCCTTATTAGCGGAAAAACATAGACCAAAGATGATTATTGCCGGCGCAAGTGCCTATCCGCGTATAATAGATTTTGAAAAATTTGCTGAAATTTCTGAATCAGTTGGCGCTTATTTAGTTGTAGATATGGCTCATATAGCCGGATTGGTAGCAGCGGGAGTTCATCCATCTCCTGTTCCATTTGCTGATGTTGTAACTTCTACAACCCACAAAACCCTCAGAGGGCCCAGGGGCGGGTTAATATTAGCCAAAACAGACTACAGTACTAAGTTGAACAGACAGGTTTTTCCCGGGATACAGGGTGGGCCACTGATGCATGTCATTGCGGCCAAAGCGGTTGCCTTTAAGGAAGCCCTTGGTGAAGCTTTCAGGACATATCAGATTAATGTAGTAAAAAACGCAAATGCTCTTGCAGAAAATTTGATGAAAAACGGTGTAAAGCTTATATCTGACGGCACGGATAACCACATGGTGCTTGCTGATTTGAGAAATCTCAACATCACTGGAAAAGATGCTGAAGAAGTATTGGGCAGAGCGGGCATTACGGTCAACAAAAATTCCATACCTTTTGAAAAGTTAGGTCCTTTTGTAACAAGTGGTATAAGACTGGGTATACCTGCTGTAACTACAAGAGGTATGAAAGAACCTGAGATGGAAATTATTGCGGGAATTATTATTGATGTGCTCAAAAATCATAATAATGACAAGATAATTGGTACTGCCAGGCAGAAGGCCGGCGAGCTTTGTAATAATTTTCCGATTAATTAAGCAACGGGTTGCAGAATGATGCTTTATGGCGTATAGATATATAATTAATAAAATTTCGGTAACTACTCAGGTTGGTTAGGCTGAAGACTGAAGACTTTTAGGGAAAAGACTCCCGTAAGCCAATATTTTCTTAAAACGACCGGAAATTTTGTCCTGAACATAGATAATAACACTCAGAAATCATCTGTTTCCTTCAGCCTATAGCCTTCAGTCTAATCACCTGAGTAGTTACAAATTTAGGATAATATAATAAAATGTCAGATAATGGTATGCGACCTTCATGGGAAACCTATTTTATGGATATTGCCCATCTTGTTGCAAAACGTTCAACATGTCGCAGACGAGCGGTTGGTGCTTTGCTCGTTAAGGATAAAAGAATACTGACTACCGGATATAACGGAGCTCCTTCCGGACTTAAGCACTGTCTTGATATTGGCTGCCTTCGTGAAGAATTGAATATAGCATCTGGTGAGAGGCATGAGCTGTGTCGTGGCATCCATGCAGAGCAGAATGCTATTATTCAGGCTGCATTACATGGCGTTTCCATAAAAGGTGCAACGCTTTTCTGTACTAATCAGCCATGTTTAATATGTGCTAAAATGCTAATAAATGCCGGCATAACTAAAGTTTGTTATCATTCGGGATATGCGGATGCTATGTCAATAGAGATGTTTAAAGAAGCAAATGTTGAACTAATAAAATATGGAAACCATTAAATACAGGGCAGGGGAAACTCATGAAGTGTCCATTTTGTGGAGAAACCAACAATAAGGTTATAGATTCCAGATTAAGCAGGGACGGCAATGTAATACGAAGACGCAGAGAATGTATTGAATGCAGCAGGCGTTTTACTACCTACGAACATATTGAAGAAATTCCTATTATGATTATCAAGAAGGATGGACGCCGGGAGGTTTTCAACAGGGAGAACGTAGGTGCGGGCATGAAGAGAGCCTGCGAAAAACGCAACATCAGCATTAATGTCATTGAGGAGTTTATTGAAGATCTGGAGCGAGATCTCAGAGAAACCGGTGAAAAGGAAATCCCCTCATCAATTATCGGTGAAAGGGTTATGGTAAAGCTGCATGAGATAGATGATGTCGCATATGTCAGGTTTGCATCGGTTTACAGAGAATTCAAAGATGTAAATGATTTTGTTGCTGAGCTGAAGAACCTTCTAAGCAAACAGTAGATTTATAATTAGGTAATTTGTTAAGTTTTTGCATCCTCCTATGTTAAAGTCAATTAATGCTTACAAACCCGCCCGCCTCGCCTGATCAAGTCAACGAAAAAAACGAAGAGCATTGAGCAGGGCTCGCGATGGCGGGCAGGTGATTTTATAACAAAAAAACAGAGCGAAGCGATTCCACAAATCAACAATCAACAATTTTGAATAATAATTATTATGGACGATCAGTATTTCATGAAAATGGCGCTTGAGCTTGCCGAGAAGGGGTTGGGCTTTACATCACCAAACCCCATGGTCGGAGCGATTATTGTTAAAGACGGCAAAGTTGCTGGTAAGGGATACCATAAAGCTGTCGGCAAAGCCCATGCAGAAATCAATGCCATTAATGATGCAAAAAGTTCGGCAACAGGCGGAACACTTTACGTTACACTTGAGCCATGCAATCATACAGGCCGCACACTGCCATGTACTTTAAAAATTACAGAGGCCGGTATAAAGAGAGTCGTTGTTGCAATGAAAGACCCCAACCCCGATGTTAAAGGGGGCGGCATAGATTATTTAAAAAACAAAGGCATAGATGTTACTCTTGGAATTTGTGAGGATGAAGCAAAAAAACTAAATGAGGCTTTTATAAAATTCGTCAAAACCGGTTCTCCGTTTGTAACTTTAAAATGTGCGGCTACTCTGGATGGACGTATTGCAACCAGAACAGGTGACGCCGGATGGGTTTCAGGTGAAGAATCGAGAAGATTTGTGCATAAGCTTCGTCATGCTGCAGATGCAATTATGGTCGGTGTTAATACCGTTAAAATTGATGATCCCAGCTTGACCACCCGGTTGGACCATATGAATGGTTTGGACCCTGTCAGAATAATACTTGATACCAACCTTTCTATATCTGAAGAGGCCAGGGTATTGCAGCTTGATTCTGATTCCGATACAATTATAATAAGTTGCAGTTCTGTTTCAGAAGATAAAAAAAACAGACTAAAAAAAAAAGGTGCTAAAATTATTGAAGCTCCGGTGAAGGACGGCCTTATAGATCTTGCTTCACTTATGGTACATCTTGGGGCTTTGGAGATAACGAGTCTGCTGATTGAAGGTGGAAGCCGGGTTAATGCATCTGCGCTTTCAGCGGGAATAGTTGATAAGGTGATATTTTTTTATGCTCCAAAAATTCTTGGAGGAGATGATGGTATCCCCATGTGCATGGGGCCAGGACCTGATTTAATGAAGAATTGCATTCCAGTTAAGAATATAAATGTTCACCGTTTTGGTGATGATGTAATGATTGAAGGATATATTAAGTAACGGTTTACGGTTCACAGTTCACAGTTCACAGTTCACGGTTTACGGTTTTATGTTTTGATCAACCGTGAACCGTAAACCTTTTTCGTTTTGTAAGCATTAATTAACTTTAACATAGAATAGTGGTCGAAGTCAGAGCCATGCGCACCGGACATATACATGTTTACAGGGATAATAGAAGGACTCGGCACTATTACAAAGATTCGTCCTTCAGGACAGGGTAAGCGTTTTACCATTGAAGCTGATTACTCTCTTGACCAAACTAAAACAGGGGACAGCATTGCAGTCAGCGGTGCCTGCCTGACGGCTGTTGTGATTGAGGGGAAAAGTTTTGAGGTTGATGTGTCACCTGAAACCCTTTCCAAAACAACATTCGGCAGAGCAAAGATTGGAGATCGGGTTAATCTTGAGCGTGCACTCCGTTTTTCCGATCGTATAGACGGCCACCTTGTTTCAGGACATATAGATGAAACAGGCTCGGTAAAAAGCATAAAGACATCAGGGAATGCTATAATATTTGCGTTTGAGGTGCCTGAATCCTTATCTCATTACATGATCAGAAAGGGCTCGGTTGCAGTAGATGGTATCAGTCTTACCATAAATAATTGTGATAAGATGAGTTTTGAGGTGAGCATAATTCCTCATACCGCAAAGCTGACTAACATAGGCCTTAAAAAGATCGGAGATCATGTTAACATTGAAACAGATATGATAGGAAAATATGTTGAGCGATTTGTAAGAAATGATGATAAAGAGCAAAAAACTGGAAAATCGTCTATTGATAAGCAATTTCTGGCGAAATCCGGTTTTCTTTAGGATCTGTCATGAAATAAACAGGAGAAATTAGAAAAATGCCGATTATTAGTATTGAAGAAGCTATTCAGGAGATAAAAGCCGGTCGAATGGTTATTCTCGTTGATGACGAAGACCGTGAAAATGAAGGTGATTTGACGATGGCTGCCGAAGCAGTTACTCCTGAAGCCATTAATTTCATGGCAAAATATGGACGAGGGCTGATATGTCTCTCTATGAAAGGTGAAGCGCTCGATGCCCTTGATCTTCCGCTTATGGTTAACAACAATACATCTCAATTTAAAACAGGTTTTACTATATCAATAGAGGCGAGCCGCGGTGTAACAACAGGAATTTCTGCGGCAGACCGTGCTACCACAATTCTTACAGCAGTCGCAGATGGTGCCAAACCGGGCCATCTTGTCAGGCCGGGACATGTATTCCCCCTAAGAGCAAAAGAAGGGGGTGTTATGGTTAGGTCTGGCCAGACAGAAGGGTCTGTTGATCTGGCATCCCTTGCAGGTTTAAAGCCAGCGGGTGTTATTTGCGAGATAATGGACGATGATGGTACTATGGCCAGAATGCCGTCTCTTGAGAAATTCAGTGAAAAACATGGTATTGGGATATGTACTATTGCAGATCTTATAGAATACCGTATGAGCAAGGAATCTTTTGTACATATGGCCGCAGAAACAGTTATACCTACCGCATATGCAGGTGAGTTCAAGGCCATTGTATATGAAAATGATATTGATGATCTGCTTCATATTGCCCTGGTTAAGGGAGAAATCGATCCGGAAAAACCGGTGCTTGTCAGAGTGCATTCGGAATGCCTGACTGGGGATATATTTGGTTCTCTTAGATGCGACTGTGGAGACCAGCTTCATAAAGCAATGGAAAATATAGAAGAAGAGGGCACAGGTGTGCTTCTTTATATCAGGCAGGAGGGCCGGGGAATTGGTCTTGTGAACAAGTTGAAAGCTTACGCACTTCAGGATCAGGGCCTTGATACAGTTGAGGCAAACGAAAAGCTCGGATTCAAGCCTGATATGAGAAATTACGGTATAGGCGCTCAGATTCTGGTGGATCTTGGGGTCAGAAAGATGAGGCTGCTTACAAACAATCCCAAGAAAATGGTTGGACTTGATGGATATGGGCTGAGTATTGTTGAACAGGTACCGATTGAAATAAAGCCTAATGAATACAACAAAGGTTATCTTGAGTGTAAAAGGCTTAAGATGGGACATCTGCTTAATATTGATGCAATACTATAACCTTAAGGAAAAACTGTTCACGGTTACCTTATTAATCGGGAGGAACATAAATGCCGAAAGTTATTGAAGGAAAACTTCTTGCCAAGGGAAAAAATTTTGCCATAGTTGTTAGCCGTTTCAATGATTTTGTTACCAGCAAGCTTACAGAAGGTGCAGTTGATGCATTGCTGCGTTCCGGCGCTGATACAAAAGATATTGAAATCATAAAAGTGCCGGGCGCCTTTGAGATACCGCTGATTGCGAAAAAGGCAGCAGAAAAAGGTCGCTATAATGCAGTTATATGTCTTGGCGCTGTGATTCGCGGAGCAACACCGCATTTTGATTATGTAAGCGCTGAAGTAAGTAAAGGTGTTGGAATGGTCGCCCTGGAATATGGAGTCCCGGTAATATTCGGAGTTATAACTACTGACACAATCGAACAGGCCATAGAACGCGCTGGTATGAAATCCGGCAACAAAGGATGGAGTGCGGCATTAAGCGCCATAGAAATGGCTAACCTGATTGAGGCTGTTGATAAAGCATAGGCATGAGAAACCGACGTAAGGCACGGGAACTTGCTATGCAGGCTCTCTTTTATATAGATATGAGTCATAATGACTCAAAAGAAGCGATTAAACTTTTTTGTGAAAATTTTGTGACTTCAAAAAGAAATTTGCCCTTCTTTCTTGAACTGACAAACGGTGTTATTAAGGCTTTGCCTGAAATTGACTCTGTAATTGAGCGTTTTTCCAGTAATTGGAAAATCAGCCGGATGTCCATTGTTGACAGAAATATTATGAGACTTGCGGTATATGAGATGCTTTTCTGCGATGATATTCCATCAAAAGTATCTATTAATGAGGCTATTGATATAGGGAAAAAATTCGGCGCCGAAGAATCAGGCGCTTTTATAAATGGAATTCTTGACAGCATACGCATTGCACTGGAAGAAGAAAAAAAAGGAGTAGGGGCGGGTTTGAAACCCGCCCCTACAAGCGATACTTAATTAACATTAAGGAGACGTTTTGATTATTAAAGAGCTGGCTGTTGGTATGCTTATGGCAAACTGCATAATATTGGGGTGTGAGAAAACCAGACAAGCCGCAGTAATAGATCCCGGAGATGAGACGGAAAGAATCCTTTTATCCCTTGCAGACTCAAACCTGAAATTAAAATATATAATAAATACGCATGGGCATTTTGACCATGTCGGCGGCAATAAAAAAATGAAAGAAGCAACAGGCGCAGATATTCTTATTCATTTTCTTGATGCGCCAATGCTGAGCCGGCTTTCGTCTGATGCAACTTTTTTTGGATGTTCAGCAGATAACTCGCCGCCGCCCGATAGAACACTGGAAGATAACGATACTATAAGCTTTGGCGAAATCAGATTAAAAGTTATACATACTCCAGGGCATTCACCAGGAGGGATTTCGCTTTATACCGACAATAAACTTTTTGTTGGAGATACGCTTTTTGCTCGTTCGATTGGACGTAGTGACTTGCCTGGAGGAGATTTTAACACTCTAATATCAAGCATAAAGAACAGACTGTTTGAGCTGGGTGATGATGTAAAGGTCTTCCCGGGACATGGGCCTAACACTACCATAGGGAAAGAAAAACTATTTAATCCATTTGTCGGGCAATCCTGATTTTTTATCTTTTATATCTGGCTTTTTTCCCTTCAGCCTTCAGCCTGAGTAGCTGCTCATATTCTATTCCCTGACGCTTCAAAATATCATAATATATCATAATTTTGTTTATATATTCTATTGGCTCGGTTCCTCTGCAATATCCATACGCAGCTTTTTTATAATGTGTTCGATAAGTTAAAAGCGGCAGTGTTGTTGATAGTGAAGACCATTTATACGGGTCAAGATTCATTTCACGCGCGATATTCTGAGCATCAAAAATATGTCCCTGGCCAACATTGTAAGCAGCCAATGTTATAAATAACCTGTTTGAACCTTCCGCTTTTTCAAAATGATTATAAAGATTCTTTAAATGCTGAACCCCGGCATTAATATTTTGTTCCGGATCTAAAATATCTGTTACCCCGAGGCTTTTGGCGGTGGAACGGGTAAGCTGCATAAGGCCTTTTGCAGCGGAATGACTCCGTGCCTTTGGGTTAAAATGAGATTCTTGGTACATCTGCGCCGCAATTAATCTCCAGTCGAAACCATGGTAATCCGCCGCTTGCATGATAATTTCTTTATATTTGGGAAGCCTGCTTTTAATCCTCCTGTGATATGCTCTCAGGTCAACATAATCAAAATCATCAATATTTGCATAATACTTGTTGTATATTTCATTAAATTTACCATTTTCTTTTATGGTTTTGAAAAAGCAATTTATTCGATAGAGAAGATTTTGTGCATTTCGACCCACAGCCCACCCCAGAAATTCCTGTTTACTTATCGGACATGCTAATACAGCCCGGGGATAGTATCTCTGATTAAGTAAAGCGATATTGCTGTCAGCTATTGTGACTTCTATCTTTCCTTCAGCGACCCGGCGTATCAGTTCCTCGGTGGGCAAATCATCATGCAGCTTAATTTCAAGATCAATTCCTTTATTTTTTAGCGATTTGAGCTTTTCCTCGTAAGAAGTGCCTTTTCTAATATGGACGGTTTTCCCAGCGAGATCCTCCGGGCATCTGATTGATCTGTTGTTTCTATGTACGATTACGTATTGCTGGATTGGCATATATCCATTTGAGAAGGAAACCCACTTCTTCCTTTGCGGCATAATTGTCAAGCTGGCGGCAATAAACGAACATGTTCCCTCCGTTAATGCAGGAATCATACCTTCCCATTTTTCAGCAATTCTGACCTTTAAATTAACTCCGAGATAATCAGCAAAAGCCTTTGCAAGGTCATACTCAAAACCCATTGCCTGTTCCCTGTACAGGTAGTAACAGTGGGTGTTATTACGGGTACAGACAGTAATTTCACCGGCTTTAAGAATGCCTTTAAGTACATTGTTAGAACCCCATTCCTTGTCACATCCAGAATAACAAACTGAAAAAATAAATAATACAGCCACTATTGCCAAAATCAGGCAAGCTGACTTTTCATAGAAATTTATTTTATCTTTGGAACAATACAATCAGAATGCTCCCAGTTGGCACTTATTAATTTTAATATTCATGTCTTCGCATATACCGCTGACTGTCATCTTGTTTACTTTAAAGCGGGATGCGATATTCCACGCAATTTTGCACTCCAGCTTTCCTTTAACAAGATTGTCGGTAATTGTATTTTTAAGATTTTGGTTCGCGGTCTTTACAGGCATTACAATTTTTTTATCAGGTCTATACCCAAACAATCCCATCCGGCATTTTACCAACCTGCAATTAATTGAGTCTGCGATCATTCCAACCTTATCTGGAAAGACATTGAGTTCCTTTGCTATCAAAAATGCAGATGCACATGAGAGTTCATTGTTTAATGAATGTTTTAAAATCTCATATTTAATCAAGCTGTCAGGTTTTTCGGAGGACCCCATAATTCTCCTCTACCTTCTGTTTTTTTTCAACCGTGAACCGATAACTGTAAACCGTGAACGGTTACTATTTATCATTGTGGCAAGGTTAACTGAATATCAAATTACAATAATTAACAGACGATTTCTTTTTATTCAAGTGAAATAGATACTTGTGTTTTGCAATTGTTTTTCCTATTGAGTAATCAGCGATGGGGAGTCCTATCCCGATATGATTTTTGTTCTTTTTGTTGACATAAAACTTATAAATGATAGGGTCTATTTGTTAATATAAAACTACATAAGAGGTGACAAATGGACCGCCATAAACACATATCTTTCCAAAGAGAATGGGAAATAGATACTGAGTGTGCATACATGCTTGGCGAATGCGATGCTTATGTTAAGGCGCTTACCGACATTCCGCTAAAGCCGGAATATCGGGACAAATTACTCCGTGTATCCTTAATAAAAGGCGCACAAGCCACCACAGCCATTGAAGGCAACACTCTCAGCCAAGAAGAAATAGAAAAATTAGAAGAGGGGTGGCGTCTGCCGCCAAGCAAAGAATACCTTGAAATTGAAGTTAAGAATATTCTTGAGGCTTTTAATTTTTTGCTTCGGGAAATAGTTTTAGAAGGTAATGTACGCATTGTCACACCAGAATTAATTAAAGAGTTTCACCAAATGATCGGCAAAAATCTTGGCGAACACCTTGATGCTATTCCAGGTAGATTTCGTGATGATAATCGTGTCGTTGGTCAATATTTTGCTCCTGATTACAAATTTGTGCCTGAATTGGTAAATAAGCTGTGTACATGGTTAAGAAGAGAGTTCCATTATAATGATGGACAAAATTTTTCAACATCAGTTATCCAGGCAATTATTACCCATGTCTATATCGAGTGGATACACCCTTTTGGAGATGGCAATGGCCGAACCGGGCGCTTACTTGAATTTTATATTTTATTAAGAGCCAGCCTTCCAAGCATAGTTTCACATGTTTTGTCAAATTTTTACAACCAAACCAGGCCTGAATATTACAGACAACTTGATCAAGCTCGAAAGAAAAGAAGCTTAACTATTTTTATTAAATATGCGGTTCAAGGCTTCCGTGATAGCCTTAAAGAAAATTTAAGTGTTATACAAGAGAGCCAATTCTCAATATTCTGGCATTATCATATCTATGAGACTTTCGCAGACATAAAATACACAAAAAAAACTGCCTTCAAGAGGAAACGAGAATTAATCCTTGAAATGCCAATCAACCAAGAATTTGATGTTGACCAGATAATAAAATTGACGCCTAATGTTGCAAAAAAATATGCTACCGTAAACAGAGCCACTGTCCTCAGAGACTTAAAGGAATTACAACAGCTTAACCTTTTGATCAAAGTTGGTAGAAAATATAAGGCAAATAATAGAATATAGAAGGCTCTGATGCCAAGTAAGAAGTCATAACCCACGGGTTGGCTGCGGATAACCTGGACAAAAAGCGTCAGCTTTTTGGATCAGAGTTGATCCGTTTGTGTACGCCCGGCAGGGGCGACCGGTTTACCAAGCCCCGGCGATACTATAAGAGCATCAAGTGCATAGGGTCTTCATTTTTCACTATTCCCTTAAAATCTGCCAACAAGTGACCTGCCTTTTATGGGCGACCCCTTTGTATTGTGAAATCTGTCAAGAATGAAGACGCGACCCCTCTGTCTTCCTTGCCGTACAATTTGCAACCGTTGTTTCAATTTCGAGATTGAAACGAAAAAAGTTCCTGCCTAATCGAATCGAGGTCATTCTGGAAGTCTTGTTTTAGGCGTTCATATACCTCAGGGCCGTGCATTTTTAGTAGTTTGTCGTCAGAACCGGTTAGCATTGAGAGGAGAAGTCTTTTAGTTGAAATAATCATACTTTGAGATTCAACACGCGGTTGGAAGAAAGGTATGTCATCATGCAAGCTACGGATAGCGGCCTGTCTTGCCTGTAGAGTTGGATTCAAAATTGCTTCATTGATCTTTTGTGCTACTTCTTTATAAGCTTGAGTTCGAGTTTCGAGCTTCCCCTTCAAATATTCGTTCAGCACCACAACTCTTCGCTCGCTCTCTCTCTGTGCATGCAACTGGATATTGATCAAATACTGACTGACTCCAGTGAGTAAAGAACCCACTATAGTTCAGCGTCTCATAAGTTCCGCTATTGATACTGGTAATATGAAGTGTATTAAAAAACAAGTCTTACTTAATACAATATACAAAATGAACTCCTTGATTATATTGACTTTTAAGATCAAAAACGTATTAAATATAATCTCCAGTTACGGAGATATCATTTTACCAATTCGAGGTACAAAACTTATGAAACGCTGTACTAGTGATATTCTCAGTACACCCACGCTCTCGTCGGCTTCTTTATTTATTGTATGCACCTGATTAAAGATGT
>Ga0255429_1084_pt1 | contig 20129 bp, 19 predicted proteins | sample ANMaggSeSYBR02H9_FD_182636 | JGI IMG/M metagenome (GOLD analysis project Ga0255429, IMG submission 182636) | Sediment cell enrichment communities from methane seep in Santa Monica Basin, California, United Staets - ANME aggregate JGI... | ecosystem: Environmental > Aquatic > Marine > Cold seeps >... | reverse complement strand
TTAAATGGATCTCTGGCTGGCTGCCGCGATCTTCCTTTAAATAGATATTTTTCCGGCATGAGTGTTTGGGGACAGGCACTGAAAATATGCCCTGCCTGCCGCGCCCTCAAACCCCATTATGCTGTTTCTTGCATCTTCAATTGTACCATCATGCATGGAAAGACTGGAAAGAGTACTCTCAATAATCTTGATCGGGCTTTCAAATAGATTTTCCTTACCTGGACGGGAATACATCAGTTTTTTTAGAAAATCGGCCTGGTTTTTGATTTTCTGCCCGATCATATCTGTGACAAGTTCGAGCCCTTTTTCATCTTCTGTGATTTCCAGTTGTTTTCTGCGGATAAGTGCTGTGCTTCCCATCTTGGCAAACCATATTCTACCGATTGGGTCGCCATATCCATTTAAAAACACAATATCTATATTGTTCTCCATGGCTATTGTTATTGCCTGGGTAGTGATCATGGCCTGGTTGGAAATAACGATTGATTCTATTTTCAGGGGTGAAATATCAAAACGTTTGTCTTTGTTTTTAAGCCTGAAAAGACCATCCTTTTGTGTAATATATGTGCCTGCGCTGTTTATTACCAGTTGCACTATAAATCCCCTTTCGCCTGACGACCGAACTTATTTATTTCCACATCCAAGGAACTCAGTTTAAATAACGGCAGGACCGTCCTACTGGCTGGTTGTGATGCATAGTTCGGGAAGTTATTTCGTCCATGTTCCTAAAGGTTTAATATTTTTTTTACCAGCGACAATGCTTCCTGTCTGGTATTTATCTGATTTGAAAGTCTTGCTTCTTCAACTTTGGATATAATTTTTTTGAATAATGGAGAAGGAGACAAGCCGAATTTATTGATTAAATCATTGCCTGTAATAAGAGCAGGCATTTTTTTTCTTTGCATAAACTCTGAAAAATATTTGAGGATCATATTTTTCGCGAATTCTATGAATTCCTCATTAGCTTTATCCCCCTTTCCCTTTATATCTGCAATGCTGTGAAGCAAAAGACAGGGTGTATTGTCCCCGCATTTTATAAAAAAGCGGGTTATCCCTTTATTGGTCAATGTGCCTTCGCTCTTTGCGACAAAAAGGTGCAATGGATCGATATGATTGCGGATAATGAAATCAATGAAATATTTTTCTTTTGTTGATAATTTTAGCCTAGAGCTTATTCCTTTAGTTATTTCAGCACCTTTTTTGCTGTGACCGTAAAAATGAACATTTCCATCGTTATCAGCTTTTTTTACCAGGGGTTTGCCTGTATCATGAAGCAGAATGGCAAATTTAAGGAGAGGTGCCGTATTTTCATCTATACTGTGGGTGATTTTGTTATTAAGAATATTTTCAAGATGATAAAATGCCTTCATTGTGTGCTCAAAAACATCATATTGATGGAATCTGTTCTGAAAGCATCCTTTTAATTTGCCAAGTTCAGGAAAAATGGCAAATAAAAGGCCGGTTTCAGCCATTTGAGAAATATAATGATGTGATTCAGGCGTTTGCAGTATCTTTAAGAATTCCGACCTGATACGTTCGCCGGCAGAATTTTTTATAAGCTTTGCATTTTTTCTTATGAATGAAACCGTATTTCTTTCGATTTCAAAATTCAGTGATGCGCCTATCCTGTATGCCCTGATAAGACGGACCGGGTCTTTCTCAAATGCTGTATCTGAAACCATGCGGATTTTTTTGTCTGCAATGTCCTTCATGCCGCCGGCGCAGTCAATAATCCTTCCCGATGACAAAGAACAGGCCATGGCATTGATCGTAAAATCTCTTTTGAGAAGGTCATCTTCAATAGTCTGTCCATTGGCCGAAGATATATCAAATATTTTATTATCGGAAATTACCCGGATTATCTTGTGATCCTTCTTGCCTAACCCAATGATGTGATCTGATTTTTTTACAGCTATTTTTTTTGCAAATTTTTCTGGATTTCCAAAAACAGCGATGTCATAATCAAAAGGAAATCTTCCAAGAATTATATCCCTTATTGAACCGCCGACAATATATGCGCCTTTAATTTTCGGTATAATTTTTATATCTAATTTGTTCATGGTTATAACAATATATTGGCATCCTTCATTCATCAGTTTACACTTTTTTCGAAAAAGCGTGTATTATCGAATTGAATGCAGATGTCGAAACTGGAAATTTGAAATTAGGTAACGCATCTACATCTTTGTATTTTTCCAATTTCCAATTTCTAGTTTCAAATTTCACTGCCAAAATACAAGATCAACAAAGTGTAAACTACTTTTGACTTGTCGTGAAGGATGCCAATATCTTCATAGTTTATATTATGCAAGATTATAAAAAGAAGACAATAAAGGTCGCGGTTACAGGCAATGCCGGTTCCGGCAAGACTTCTGTCTGTAATATTTTAAAAAAAATGGGCGCGCAAGTAGTTTTTTCCGATGTTATTGCAAGGGAAGTTGTTTCTCCCGGCACCCCTGCCTGTAAAAATATAATTAATTTTTTTGGAAAAGGGGTGTTAAAAGAAAACGGCTTTCTGAATCGTAAAATGCTGAGAAACATTATTGCAAATGACGATTCTGCACGTAAAGCCCTGGAGAAAATTGTACATCCTGAAATAATAAAGTTTATTAAGTTAAAAATGAATAAGGCGAAAAAAGATGTTAAAAGATTTGTTTTTGTAGAAATACCTCTTCTTTTTGAACTTTGTCTGGAAGACCTGTTCGATTTGGTCATAACGGTTAGCGCCGACTATGAATTGCGGATTGAAAGGCTGATGTGCCGGGATAAAGTTTCACGCTATGATGCAGAATCCCTTTTCAGCTTACAGATGCCTGAAGAAGAAAAGATTAAACGGGCTGAATTGGTTATAAAAAATAACGGCTCAATAAAACAGTTGATAAAATCAGTTGAAGTTTTATGTAGTGAATTAATAAGAAAATACGAAAAAAGTATTGAAAATGCTTGACAAACAAAAAATCGTAAGTTATTTTTTAATTTATTTAAGGCAGTAAGCCCACCTATTGGAGAGAATACCTTTTAAATTCTTCTGAATTAAAAAATCACTATACCTCGGAAGGTTATAAATTGCGTTTTTTTCGGTGAGCAATGAGCATCAAGAGCAAGGCGCGAAGGTGCGGAATAGCAAGCTATTTCGAGCCTGAGCAACACAGCTATTGATGTTCATGGCCAGCGAAAAATCGTAAGTTATGGCCTTTCGAGGTATAAACTAAACAAAATTATATTCCTCCATAATAGAGCCCTTTGAGAAACGTTCAAGTAAGGCGAAAATTTTAACCGCAGGAATACAGCTTAGCTTATAGCTGATGGCTCTTAAGTTTATAAAATAAAAAGGCATAACAGCTTATCGGCTAACATAGCCTGACGCCGGCACTTTAGTGACACAAAGTGAAGCATCAGCGCTAACCTTTAGCGCCAATTGGACAAAAGGGGACGTTTTGCAAAGGTCTCTAATAACCAGCAGGGAACCAGCCTATTAACAATCGATCCATCTGGAATTAGCTTTTGCCGTTTCACTCATTCCGCTATCGAAGATAAAATAAAGTGGGTCATGCATGAAATCCGTTTTAAAGACTTAATTGGGTGACGAAGTCTGAATGCTTTGAGAAATATGGGCTATTGGGTTTGTAAGAATAACGATAAGTAATGGGGTGAATTTTAATGAACATAGTTGAATTAAAAGACAAGAAAATAAGTAAACTGACAGATATGGCAAAGACTTTTAATATTGAGGGTGCTGCCGGAATGCGAAGGCAGGATCTTGTTTTTGCCCTTCTGCAGGCCCAGATTGAAAAGGATGGTTTAATATTCGGCGAAGGAACACTTGAGATTTTGCCTGACGGATTTGGGTTCTTGAGATCGCCTAATTCCAATTATCTTCCCGGCCCTGATGACATTTATGTTTCTCCGTCACAGATACGTCGTTTCAATCTGCGGACTGGAGATACTGTGTCGGGGCAGATCCGACGGCCAAAGGAGTCTGAACGGTATTTTGCGCTTTTAAAAGTTGAGGCTGTAAATTATGAAGATCCTGAGGTGGCCAGGGAAAAGATCCTTTTTGATAATCTGACCCCGCTTTATCCTGACAGAAAAATAAACCTTGAAAGTTCTTCCGATAATTACTCCACACGAATAATGGATCTTATGATTCCTATTGGTTTTGGCCAGAGGGGTCTGATCGTTTCACCTCCCAGGTCAGGGAAAACGATGCTTTTGCAGAATATTGCCAACAGCGTTATTGCCAACCATAAAGATATTATTCCTTTTATTCTTCTGATTGATGAACGCCCTGAAGAAGTGACGGATATGCAACGATCAGTTAATGCGGAAGTCATAAGCTCAACTTTTGATGAACCTGCCGAAAGACATGTTCAGGTCGCCGAAATGGTGATCGAAAAGGCAAAAAGGCTGGTGGAACATAAAAAGGATGTTATTGTTCTGCTGGATAGCATAACAAGACTTGCGCGTGCCTATAATTCTGTTATGCCGCCAAGCGGAAAGATTCTTTCCGGAGGAGTTGATTCAAATGCTCTCCAGCGGCCGAAACGTTTTTTTGGCGCGGCCAGAAATATTGAAGAAGGTGGAAGCCTTACTATTATAGCAACCGCTCTGGTTGATACAGGAAGCAGGATGGATGAAGTTATTTTTGAGGAATTCAAGGGCACGGGCAATATGGAAATTCAATTAGATAGAAGACTTTCTGATAAAAGATTATTCCCTGCGATTGATATAAAGAAATCAGGTACCCGGAAAGAAGAGTTACTGCTGGATGAAGAGACCCTTAACCGTGTCTGGATATTAAGAAAACTCCTTTCCTCATTAAATCCTTCAGACAGTATGGAATTTTTACTTGAAAAAATGAGCGGAACAAAGGATAATAAAAGTTTCTTAAATTCAATGAATTCATAATAAGGATACATAGATTTTCAGATAATTAATTTCACAAGGCTAGAAGGAAAAATCCGAGTAAGTCGTACTGAGTTGTACGTCGTCGAGGATTTCGACTGATAACGCAGTGAAATTATTTATCTGGAACATCTATAAGGGGTATAAAATGAAAGCTGACATACATCCTAAGTACTCTAATACTACTATTAAGTGTGCATGTGGAAATGTGATTGAACTCGGTTCAACAAAATCAAATATACGGGTTGAAATCTGTTCAAAATGCCATCCATTTTTTACAGGCAAGCAGAAACTCATTGATACAGCCGGTAGAATTGAACGTTTCCGCAAAAAATATGAAAAGTTTCAGAAGTAACTTAGTGTCCTGTCATCTATGTAGTGTCGCAAATATGGCCGTCATTCCCGCGAAGGCGGGAATCCAAAAGCACCGAAGTAGTCAGAAATGCTTGTCCTCGACTTGATCGGGGAATGGATTCCCGCTTTCGCGGGAATGACGAGTACCTGATACGATATTTTACGCATGACAGGACGTAGTTGATGAGGAATTTAACCGAGTCGAGGCATTTTGGAATTCGCCTTTTCTCGGTTATTATCGTTACAGACCATTAATATATTTGGTGAGAATTTATGTTTAATAAGCTAAAAGGGGTTGAAAAGCGCTTTTTAGAATTGGAAGAATTATTGGGTAATCCCAAGATAATTCAAGATCGGGATTTATACCAGAAGTATAGCCAGGAACATGCTGAACTTAACAAGATTGTATCAGTTTACAGGAATTACAAACAGATAATAGAAGAGCTTGAGGACAGCAACGAATTGCTGAAGGATGCTGACCCTGAAATAAAGAATTTAGCCCGGGAAGAAGTTAACTCATTAAGTACCCAAAGGGAGAAGCGGGAAGAAGAGCTTAAAAAGCTGCTTATTCCTAAGGATCCGCTCGATGAAAAAAATGTATTAATTGAAATAAGAGCTGGGACAGGAGGAGAGGAGGCAAGCCTGTTTGCAAATGATCTGTTCAGAATGTACAGTAGATATGCTGAAAACAGATCCTGGAAGGTTGAGATCATGAATCATCATACAACGGGCGCAGGTGGTTTAAAAGAGATTGTAGCGATGATCCATGGTAAAGGAGCATTTAACCGCTTTAAATATGAGAGCGGTACTCATCGTGTTCAGCGTGTCCCCACAACCGAAACTCAAGGAAGAATACACACCTCTGCGGTTACAGTAGCGGTTTTGCCTGAAGCGGAAGAAGTTGAAGTCCATATTGATCCAAATGAAATTAAAGTTGATGTATATCGTTCAAGCGGACCAGGAGGTCAATCTGTAAATACTACCGATTCAGCCGTGCGTATTACTCATCTGCCAACAGGCCTTGTTGTTACTTGCCAGGATGAAAAATCACAACTAAAAAACAAAAACAGGGCCATGAAGGTTTTGCGCGCCCGTCTTCTTGACAGTAAGATCAGAGAACAAAATGAAAAGAGGTCGGAAGAACGGAAAAGCCAGATAGGAAGCGGGGATAGAAGTGAAAGGATAAGAACATATAACTTTCCACAGGGCAGGGTTACAGACCATAGGATCGGACTTACCCTTTACAAACTGGAAAGTATTATACAGGGAGATATAGATGATATAATAGACCAACTTACAACATTTTATCAAGCTCAGGCATTACAGAATGCAGAATCATCCAAAATCCGAATTTCCTGAATGGACAATAATTAAACTCCTCAATTGGACTACTTCGTATTTTAAATCCCACAACATTGACAGCCCAAGATCAACTTCTGAAATACTTCTGGCGCATACATTAGGCTTAAAAAGAATAGATTTGTATTTGCGCTATGATCAGCCGCTTACCATTGATGAACTTTTGGTGTTCAAAACATATATAAAAAGACGGATTAACAGGGAACCGGTTGCATATATCGTGGGCACCAGGGAATTTTGGTCCATGGATCTATCTGTGACAAAGGATGTATTGATTCCACGCCCTGAGACAGAATGCCTTGTTGAGTCAGCGCTTTCACTTCCGGAATTGGGTCCTGGGCCAAAGCGTATTTTAGAGCTTGGTACAGGTTCCGGCGCAATAACCCTGGCGCTTGCATCTGAAAGGCCGGAGTATATCTATTTTGCATCTGATAGTTCAGTTGAAGCTGTTAAACTGGCATTTATGAATGCAAAGCTCCATCATCTTGATGGAAAAATAAATTTTTTTGCCGGGGATTGGCTTGAGCCGTTAAAAAATACCGGGCAGCTATTTGACATGATTATATCCAACCCTCCTTATATCAGGACGCTGTCCATAACTGAACTCCAGCCGGAGATATACAGATATGAGCCCATTAGGGCTCTTGACGGGGGTAAGGCCGGCCTGGACCCAATTAAAAAAATTATTTTTGAGGCTCATGCCTTCCTTGTACAAAAGGGAATACTTTTGCTGGAGACAGGACATGATCAAAAAGATCAGATCAAAAAAATTATAGATGATTGTGGGAATTATGAAGATGTTGTCTTTAAAAAAGACTATTCCGATTATGACAGAATGGTTTGTATGCTGAAGGCTGAAGGCTGAAGGTGGAAGGCTGAAGGTGGAAGGAAGCTTCAGTCTATCCACCTGAGTAGTTACCAAGTTTTAAATAAAAAACTATTGCAGAGCATTATAATATTTGTTAATTGAGACAGGTTTGTATATATGTAGCCGTTCACGGCTTGAAACTTGAAATTGGAAAATAGAAATTTGGGAGAGATTAAAATTAGTCACACGTCTTTGGACCTTTTCCCCGGTGCTTTCATTGAAAGTTGGGAACAGGAATGATAAAGGCGAAAGAATAACCATTAAAGAGGGAAAAAATTATGTCTTATATCACAATGAAGGAACTCCTTGAGGCAGGAGTACATTTCGGTCATCAGACAAAGCGTTGGAATCCCAAGATGAAACCTTATATCTTTGGGGCAAGGAACGGTATCTATATCATAGATCTTCAGAAAACCGTTCGTATGTTTAAAAATGTATATGACTTTATAGTCGATTTGGTTGCAAACGGCGAGTCAATCCTTTTTGTAGGAACCAAAAAGCAGGCGCGCGAATCTATTTATGAAGAGGCCAATAGATGCGAGATGTTCTATGTCCATAACAGATGGCTTGGCGGAATGCTTACAAATTTTCAGACAATAAAACAAAGTATCGACCGCCTTAATTATCTCAATAATATAATAAATGATGAATCAATTAATCTTTTCCCCAAAAAAGAGAGATTGAAACTTCAAAAGTCCCGGGTAAAACTTGACGATGTTCTTGGCGGAATCCGTTCCATGAATAAGCTTCCTGGTGCAATATTTATTGTTGATCCCAAAAACGAGGCAATTGCAGTTCGTGAGGGAAAACGGCTGAACATTCCAATTGTTGCTATTGTTGACACCAATTGTGATCCAGATGATATAGATTACATTATACCGGGCAATGATGATGCTATTCGGGCGATAAGACTGATTTCATCCAGAATTGCTCAAGCTTGTATTGAGGGAAAACAGCGCTTGTTGGAAAAACAGCAGGCTGAGACCGATAAGGAGATAGAGGATGAAGCCGAAGGTTTACCGGTAGATTCAGAGTTAAAACCCGGTGAAAGAAAAGTTATTGCAGACGGTTCTGAGGGGCCTGTCGTCGAGATAATCAGAAAAACAGCTCCCATAGCTTCTTCAGAAACCTCAGATGATAATAAAAGCGAAAAATCAGGTGAAACTACTGAAGCAAAGGATATAGGAGAATAATAATGACGGCAATAAGTGCTACAATGGTTAAACAGCTCCGTGAAAAGACCGGAGTAGGAATAATGGATTGTAAAGAAGCGCTTTCACAGAGCAATGGCGATATAGATAACGCGGTCGATTTTTTAAGAAAAAAAGGGTTGGCAACAGCGCAGAAAAGGGCCGGAAGAGCTATGAGCGAAGGATTAATCCAACCTTATATCCATATGGGCGGCAAGCTGGGAGTACTGGTTGAGATAAACAGTGAGACCGACTTTGTTGCAAAGAATGATGACTTTAAAGAATTTGCTAAAAATATAGCTATGCATATAGCGGCAACCAATCCTGTGGGAATCGCATCCGATGATGTGCCGGAGGAAGTCATAAATAAAGAAAAGGAAATATATCGTGCCCAGGCCCTTGAATTGGGTAAACCCGAAAACGTGATAGACAAAATAGTTGAGGGAAAACTAAACAAGTTTTATAAGGATAACTGCCTGTTGAATCAGGCATACGTGCGTAATCCGGATATGAATATATCGGATCTTTTAAATGATCTGATTGCAAAGATGGGCGAGAACATAACAATTAAACGTTTTGTAAGATTTCAGATAGGAGATTCTTAAGCCTTGACACTTCCTCTATACAACAAGGTTCTGTTAAAATTGAGCGGTGAAGCTCTTATGGGCGATCAGACTTTTGGTATCAGTCCGGAAGTGATAAAATATGTGGCTGAAGAGGTCCGTTCGATATTTGATTTAGGGGTTCAGATAGCCATCGTTGTCGGCGGTGGTAATATTTTCAGAGGGATTGCCGCCAGTTCATTTGGAATGGATAGAACTTCTGCTGACCATATGGGTATGCTGGCAACAGTAATCAACAGTCTCGCATTGCAGGACGCACTTGAAAAAAAAGGTGTTCAGACCCGCACTCAGTCTGCAATATCGATGCATGAGGTGGCTGAGCCTTATATTCTGCGCAAAGCTATTCGCCATCTTGAAAAAGGACGCGTCGTTATTTTTGCAGCAGGTACAGGGAATCCCTATTTTACTACAGATACTGCTGCGGTTTTAAGAGGTCAGGAGATTCATGCTGAGATTTTGCTGAAGGCCACCAAGGTTGCAGGCCTGTATGATTCAGATCCTGTTGTAAACAAGGATGCCAAGTTCATTAAAAAAATCACTTATATAGAAGTTTTGGAAAGGCAGCTCAAAGTCATGGATATGACAGCTATCTCTCTCGCTATGGAGAATCAGCTTCCTCTTGTTATTTTTGATATTAAAAACAAGGGAAATCTCAGAAAGATAGTATGTGGAGAGGAGATCGGAACCAGGATAAACAATTGACAGCTCGCTAAGATAAAAAATTCACCACGGAACAACACGGAGTTTCACTGAAAATTATAAACAATAAGTAAGTGTAACTACCCAGGTTCACGGTTCACGGTTCACGGTTATAGAGCGATGAAAATTGAACGGAAAATCAAAACGAAGTCCAATTGATCAATTATCTCAAAACAACTCGCTTGAAAGTGGGTCTTATTGATAATTCAGTGTAGTTCCGTGAAAATCCGTGGTTAAATATTATCGAAAAGGTAAAATTATATGCTGGAATCCATATATAAAGAAACAAAAGAAAATATGGGCAAGTCAATTAAAGCCCTTAAAAAGGACTTAAATAAAGTCAGGACCGGTCGTGCTTCTCTTTCTTTGCTTGATGGAATACTTGTTGATTATTACGGCACCAGGACTCTCATTAACCAGATGGCCTCGCTCTCAGTTCCGGAAAGTCGCCTTATTATAATACAGCCCTGGGATGTTACCGTAATAAAGGAGATTGAAAAGGCGATATTGAAATCCGATCTGGGCCTCACTCCTTCAAACGATGGTAAGGTTATTCGCATATCCATTCCAGCGCTTACCGAAGAAAGACGTAAGGAACTTGTAAAAATCGTACGGAAAATTTGTGAAGACTATAAGGTGGCTCTGCGTAATATCAGACGCGATTCAAACGAACTGATCAAAGGTTTAAAAACGGATGGCGATATTTCTGAAGATGATGCTTTCAAAGCACAGGACCAGATCCAGAAGATAACGGATGAACAAATCAAGCTTATAAACGACGACATCTTTAAAGAAAAAGAGAAGGAGATCCTTGAATTTTAGTGAATCTTCCTCCGTTAATGCAGATATTGATCCAGCGAATCTCCCCTGTCATATTGCTATCATCATGGATGGCAATGGGCGTTGGGCAAAAAAGCGTATTTTAAATCGCATTGAAGGACATAAAAAAGGTGTTGATGTAGTTCGACTTATTGTTAGAACCTGTCGAGAAATAGGTGTTTCCATCCTGACTTTATATGCTTTTTCCACTGAGAACTGGCAGAGGCCAAAGATCGAAGTCGCTGCTCTCATGAGCCTCCTGAAAAATTTCCTTGAGTCAGAGCAGAAAGAGATGCTGGATAATAATATCCGTCTCAATGCCATTGGACAGATAGATAAGCTGCCGGAAGATGTTCAGCATGTCCTGCATAAGACAATGACTCTGACAAAAGAAAATAACGGTTTGATGCTTAATCTTGCATTGAGCTATGGAGGGCGTGCCGAGATAGTCAGGATGGTCCGGGAAATAGCAACAAAAACAAAAGAAGGCAAAATTGATCCTGACTTAATAACGCCCGAACTCGTATCTGATTTTCTTTACACAAAAGGAATGCCCGATCCGGATCTGCTTATAAGAACCAGCGGTGAAATGCGCATAAGTAATTTTCTTCTTTGGCAAATTGCATACACGGAAATTTTTGTTACAGAAACCTTATGGCCTGACTTCGGCAAACAGGAGTTTTTGCAGATTCTGAAACACTATCAGCGCCGTGAACGCAGATTTGGAAAAGTTTAACGGTATGCATTTAAAACGTTGGATTACAGGTATTGTATCCCTCCCCTTTCTTTTTTTGATGATTTACAAGGGGGGGCTTTTGTTCGCTATTTCGGTGAGCATAATATGCTTTTTGGCCCTGTGGGAATATTTTCGTATTGTTTTTAATACAAAAGGTAAAACAATATCGGGAATTATCTTGCTTCTGGCCACATTTGTTGGACCTGCCATTATATGGGCGGCTTATAAAAACTCATTAGATTTTATTATAATCATAGTTGCTTTTAATTTAATTATTTCCGGCCTGTTTATCCTTACACAGTTTAAATCCGATCCGTTCATACTTGAGAATTTTACAAAACAGGTTCTGGGGATTATTTATATTCCCCTATTACTTTCCTTTCCGATTCTGATCCGTAACGGAGCGGACGGAATGCTATGGATATTTTTCCTGTTATTTGTAGTTTTTGCCGGTGATATCGGCGCGTTTTATGCTGGTTCTTACTTGGGCAGTCACAAACTCTGTCCTTCAGTGAGCCCCAAAAAAACAATAGAGGGTTCAATTGGGGGGCTTTCTTCGAATTTGGTCGTCGGATTATTTTTTAAGTATTTTTTTCTTTCTTACTTAACATTGGGAGCAAGCATACTTTTATTTCTCTTCATTGGTATCGCAGGCCAGGTGGGCGATTTGTTTGAATCAGCGCTAAAACGTTCCGCTGATATTAAGGATTCCGGTTCAATATTGCCGGGACATGGCGGCATCCTGGATCGTATAGATGCCCTTCTGTTTGCCGCTCCTGTGGCATATTTTTTTAAAGAGTTTATATTCTGTTAAGATTAAAATTGAAAACTGACTATTGAAGATTGAAAATTGGTGGTACGCCTTCGGCGTGCTAATTTAAACAATTACAAGATGTTAAGGAACGTGGACGAAATAACTTCCCCAAGTAGGCGCATAGATTTGGGTCAAATTTGTTCGATCTCAAATTACTATTCATGAAAAATCTTTCAATACTCGGATCTACCGGATCCATAGGACGCAATACTCTCAAGATTGTAGAAATGTTTCGTGACCGGTTTGAAGTCAAAGTTCTTGCTGCTGCCAATAATGTTGAATTATTAGCCAAACAGATTGAAACATTCCATCCCGAGATAGCGGTGGTTTTTGATAAAAACAGAGCTTTAGAATTGAAAAATATACTTCCGTCAGGCGCTGATGTTGAAATATTGCATGGTGAAGATGGCTACCGGGCGGCAGCTACTTATGATTCTGTCGAAATGGTTGTAACCGCAATGGTAGGTGCTGCAGGATTGATGCCCACCCTGGCTGCAATTGAGGCTGGAAAGAACATTGCACTGGCCAACAAAGAAACCCTTGTCATGGCTGGGGAGATCGTTGTAAAAAAAGCAGCGGAAAAAAATATAAGCATACTTCCCATAGATAGCGAGCATAGTGCTGTATTTCAATGTATTGCCGGCCACCGCAGAGAAGATATGGATAAGATACTGCTGACAGCTTCAGGCGGTCCATTCTTGAACAAGCCGGCAAATGAATTTGTTTATATAAAGCCAGAGGAGGCTCTAAATCATCCTACATGGCAGATGGGCAAAAAGATCAGCATAGATTCAGCTACTCTTATGAACAAGGGGCTTGAGGTAATTGAGGCAAAACATCTTTTCAAAGTATCGCATGATATGATTAAGGTTGTGATTCATCCGCAAAGCGTGATTCACTCAATGGTTGCCTATAGAGATGGGGCGGTTGTCGCTCAACTCGGCATTCCGGATATGAAGGGAGCCATAGCATATGCAATATCTTATCCGGAACGTCTTCCGCTTAAGCAACTGATTCCGGATTTTGTAAATATTGGAGCGCTTACCTTTCAGCAGCCCGACTTAACAAAGTTTCCATGTCTTGCACTGGCTTTTAAAGCCTGCGAAACAGGTGGAACAATGCCTGCGGTTTTAAATGCATCTAATGAAGTGGCAGTGGAAGCCTTTCTGGATAAACGCATTGCATTTACCAATATTCCAGAGTTAATAAAAAATACAATTGAGAAACATTCATCTGTCAAAGATCCAACATTATCTGATATCCTTGAGGCAGATAAGTGGGCAAGAGAAAAAGCTGGTAAGCTGATAAGCTGATAAGCTCAACAGCTTAACAGCTTAACAGCTTAACAGCTCAACAGCTTAACAGCTTAACAGCTTAACAGCTCAATAGCTCACAATAGGAACTATTGTAATTATGAGCACAAGTATATTTGCATTTATAATAGTATTAGGAATACTTATATCATTTCATGAACTCGGCCATTTCCTTGTTGCCAGGTTGTTCGGAGTAGGGGTAGAAAAATTTTCCATAGGGTTTGGCCCCAAGATATTCGGCAAAAGGATAGGCAATACCGATTATTGCGTTTCGGCAATCCCCCTTGGCGGTTTTGTAAAAATGGTAGGCGAGGATCCAAATGCTGATGTCAGCCCTGATGATATATCTGTTTCTTTTACCCACAAGCATGTCTTAAAACGAATTTTAATTGTTGCTGCCGGCCCTTTCTTTAATCTTTTCCTCGCGATGATAATTTTCTTTGGAATGTTCCAGATTCATGGAACTTTTATTTTAGAGCCTTCCATAGGAGAGATTAAAGAGAATAGCCCGGCTTTTAGAGAAGGGCTGGAAACAGGCGATAGAATATTAGCTATTAATGAAATTCCCATTGAGAGATGGGAGGACTTGGCGAAAACTATTTCTGAAAGCAATGGAGAGGAACTTGTATTACATATTCAGAGAAACGAATCTATAATTGTCGCAAATATTAAGCCGGAACTGATAACTTCCAAGAATATTTTTGGTGAGGATTTTCAGCGTTATGTTATTGGTATTACATCTTCAGGAAATGGTTTTTCAAAAAAATTGAACTTTTTCCAGGCCTTTTCAGAGAGCATAATACAGACTTATAACATTTCAAAGTTAACTGTAGTTAGTATTGTAAAGCTGATTCAGGGTACCATCTCGGCAAAAACTCTGGGCGGTCCGCTTATGATCGCACAGATGGCAGGACAGCAGGCCGAAGAGGGAATATCAAACCTGTTGTTTTTTATAGCGCTGCTTAGTATTAATCTTGCCATAATCAATTTTCTGCCTATACCTGTTCTGGATGGAGGTCATCTGGTTTTCTTTTTTATTGAGGCGGCAACAGGACGTCCCGTAAATATTAAATTTCGTGAAATTGCTCAGCAGGTAGGCATCTTTGTGTTAATTATGCTCATGATTTATGTGTTTTATAATGATATTACTCGAATGTTTTTTAGTTAAATATTATTATGCCTAATAGACTGGAAATAACATTAAAATCCGATTTGTTTGATGCCGAGGGCGAAGGTATTCGACAGAAGGCAACACATTACTTTGGAATCGATATTTCAAGTGTAAGGACAGTTCATGTAATTACTATTGATGCCAACCTGTCGGATGATCAATTGAAGAAAATACAGACAGAGGTTTTTACAAATCCTGTAACGCAAATTTCTTCTTTTGAGCCTTTGCCTGTTGAATTTGACTGGACTATCTGGGTCGGCTACAGGCCTGGAGTTAAGGACAACCCGGGCAGCACTGCGGTTGAAGCAGTGGAAGATATTCTGGGAGTAAACTTCGGCCAGGGAGAGTCCGTATATACGTCAAAGCGTTTTTGCCTTAAAGGCAACGGTCTTACTGCCGAAGACACGGATAAAATTGCCGGCGAGCTTCTGGCAAATGATATCATCCAGCAATGGAAGATTTTTTCAAAAGATGATTGGGATCCTGATGTCGGGATCGGCATTATAATTCCAAAAGTCAAGCTTAACCACATACCTACAGTTATCACAATTCCGATAGACAGCGATTTAACACTAAAGCAAATCAGTGATGAACGTAATCTGGCTTTGAATCCAAATGATATACCAATTATAAGGAAATATTTTTTAGAAGAAAATGTTCAGGCAGCGCGTGCAAAAGTCGGGCTCTCAGACCCTACAGATATTGAACTTGAATATATTTCTCAGGCCAGAAGCGACCATTGCAATCATAATACTTTTCGAGGGTTGTTCCGTTACCATGATCTTGCAGCAGATAATTTAGAACTTGTGGATAATCTTTTTAAAACCTGCATTGAAACCCCTACGTTGACATTAAAGGAAAGAAAATCCTGGGTTATATCTGTTTTGTGGGATAATGCCGGTGTGGGGCGTTTTGACCAGGATCATAATTATGTTATTACCGGAGAAACGCATAATTCTCCCTCCAATATGGAAGCATATGGCGGGGCTATAACCGGCATAGTAGGAATATACCGTGACCCCATGGGTACTGGCAAGGGGTCAAAGCTGATTATGGGCAGCTACGGCTATTGTGTTGGGCACAGGGATTATAGCGGAGATCTCAAACCGCGTTTGCATCCGAGACGGCTTTTAGATGGCGTTATAGAAGGAGTAAGAGATGGCGGCAATAAAAGCGGGATACCGACTCCCTTTGGTCAGGTTTTTTTCCATCATGGGTACATGGGCAAATGCCTGGTTTTTGTAACAGCACTTGGTATCATGCCTGCTATGGTAAAAGATGAACCATCGGAGCAAAAAGATATTTCTCCCGGCGATCTGGTTATCATGTGTGGCGGAAGGGTTGGCAAAGATGGAATTCATGGCGTGACCGCAGCATCAGAGACTTTTTCCGAGCATACTCCTGCCGGCCATGTCCAGATCGGTGACCCGTACACCCAGAAAAAGATGCATGATTTCCTCTTAGAAGTACGTGATGAAGGGCTTATAGCATTTATTACCGATAACGGTGGTGGAGGGCTTTCATCATCAGTAGGTGAATCAGCAATGTTCTCAAATGGATGTGATATCCAGCTTGAAAAGGTTCCTTTAAAATATGAAGGCCTTGATCAGTGGGAGATATGGATTTCAGAATCTCAGGAACGCATGACTGTGGCTGTAAGGCCGGAGGATTTAAAACGCTTTCTTGAGCTTTCAGAAAAACATGCTGTAGAAAGCACGGTTATCGGAACTTTTACTGATACGGGCAAACTTCATATTTCTTACAATAGTGAAACCTGTGCCTATATTGATCTTGATCTGCTTACTTCGGGTTTTCCGCAGTGGGAATTTGATGCGCACTGGCAGCCTCCTGATAAGCGTGGGTTGTTTGAGCCGGTTTTAAGGAAACCGGTTGATTACGAAACTTTACTGAAAGATATTCTTGCGCGTCCCAATATATGCTCCAAAGAATGGATTACCAGGCAGTATGACCATGAAGTCCAGGGTACAAGCGTAATAAAACCTCTGGTCGGCGCCGGTCGAGACGTTAATAGTGATGCAGTTGTCTTAAGGCCGGTGCTTGATTCTAACAAAGGTCTTGCTTTTTCCCAGGCCCTGATCCCCACTTATTCACTTATTGATGCCTATCATATGACAAGCTGTACCATTGACGAAGCCGTGCGCAGGCTTATAGCTGTTGGGGCAAATTTTGAATATATAGGCGGCGTGGATAATTTCTGCTGGCCGAATATTCAATACGATTCAGAAAACAATCCTGACGGCAAATTCAAGGCCGCACAACTGGTCCGTTCATGCCGTGCTCTTCGGGATATTTGCCTGGCATATGAAATCCCACTTCTTTCAGGCAAAGACAGTATGTATGTTGATGGTCATCTTCCGGGCCGTTATGGTGAAACACATAAAGTCTCCGCACTTGAGACTCTCCAGTTCTCAGCAACGTCTGTCATAGATGATATAAATAGATGCATTACAATGGACAGTAAAATGCCCGGTGATCTGGTTTATGTCCTTGGAACCACCGGAAACGAGTTGGGGGGATCTGAGTACTACGAGCATTTTGGATATACCGGCCTTAATGTTCCCAGGGTCAAGCCTGATCAGTTTGCGCCTGTTTACAAGGCTCTTGGTCATGCCGTTGGCAGAGAAATTCCGGCATCCGCACATGGTATATACCGCGGCGGTCTGGGAGTGCATCTTGCTTTGACGGCAATGGGCGGCAACCTTGGGATGGAAGTTGATCTTGCAAAAGTGCCAGTGGATAATATTGATCGTAATGACAAAATATTGTTTTCCGAATCTGCCGGACGATTTATTGTAAGCATTGATCCTCAGCATAAGAAAATTTTTGAAAATATTTTCAAAGACCTTCCATGTGCCTGCATAGGAAAAATAACCGGAGAACCGTATTTTGTTGTAAAGGGTATTGATAGCAAAATTATTATATCAGTTCCTGTTGATAGCCTTAAGACCGCATGGAAAGAACCTTTTAAAGACCTGTGTTGAAAGGGAACGGTTTAGGGATAATGCTGACCAGAGAAAAAGTTACAGAGATACTAAGAAAGAAATACCCGTACCTTGTTTCCAAATACGGAATCAGAAGAATAGGTCTTTTTGGTTCTTATGCAAAAAAAGAACAGACAGAGGATAGTGATATAGACATTGTAGCAGAGTTTGAAAAACCGATAGGACTGAAGTTTATAGAGTTTACAGAATATCTTGAAAAAATATTAGGCAAAAAAACCGATGTTCTGACTCCTGAAGGTATAAAAAGTATAAGAGTTCAAAAAATTGTTGAATCTATTGAAAAAAATATAATTTATGTCTGAAAGAAAAGATAAGGATTTCCTTAGTCATATCAATGAAGCTGTAAAAAGAACAGTTTTATATGTAGAAAAGATGACTTACGAACAGTTTCTTGAAGACATAAAAACTCAGGACGCTGTTATTCGTAACATCGAAATTATTGGTGAAGCAACAAAAAATATCTCCGAAGAGCTAAGGAACAGATACCCTGAAATACCTTGGAAAAATATGGGAGGCATGAGGGATAAACTGATACATCACTATTTCGGAGTCAACCTTAGCATTGTATGGGAAGCTGCGAAAAAAGAGTTTCCTGAAATTATTAAACAAATTGAAACTATTTTTGTTTGATAAGTGTTAAAGCGGAGAAGTCAATATGAGCAAAGTAAATGCACTTGTACTTGCCGGATATGGCTTAAATTGTGATCATGAAACAGCCTATGCCTTTGAACTGGCAGGAGCAAAAGCTACCAGAGTTCATATAAATTCTCTTATTAATGGAGAAGTAAAGCTTGAAGATTTTCAAATCATGGTTTTTGTCGGAGGGTTCAGTTGGGGAGATGATCATGGCGCAGGTGTTATTCAAGCTGTACGCTTCAAGACAAGTCTTGGAGAAAAACTGAAAGAATTTATTGATAATGGTAATCTTGTACTTGGGATATGCAATGGGTTCCAGACTCTTGTGAACCTCGGGCTTTTGCCTGGTTTTGACCATGATTACAGTAAGCGGTCGGTGGCGCTTACATTTAACGATTGCGGAAATTTCAGGGATGACTGGGTAAACCTGACAGTAAATTCCGCATCACCCTGTATATTTACAAAGGGCATGGACTGCCTGGAACTCCCCATCAGACACGGGGAAGGAAAATTTTATTCAGATAAGTCCACCACAGAGCGCCTTGTAAACAGTAACCAGGTTGTAATTCAGTATTCCATGCCGGACGGAGAGCTTGCAAACAGCGATTTCCCATACAATCCAAATGGATCACTACTTGATATAGCAGGAATATGTGACCCAACCGGCAGAATTTTCGGCCTTATGCCCCATCCTGAAGCCTACAATCATCCAACGAACCATCCAGACTGGACCCGCCAAAAGGAAGAGCTTAAACGCCAGGACAAGGTATTTGAGATAAGCCCCACGATAGGATTACGAATTTTTCAAAATGCCGTGGACTTTATCCGCGCTCCGCAAACCTCTATCAAACCCCGTGCAAGCTATTAAATATTTTAATAGTACTATTAAAATATTTAATAGCTAAGATATAATTTATCTTAAAGCAACAGTTTGAATTCCATGATAAAATATATTTATCAGCAATTGGGTTTTAATTTATTGTTAATTATTTCGAGTTGATACATATTTTATCTGTTAATTATCAGTAATTTCCATTGAAAATGCCGGAATGGCATAAAATTTGTATTAACTAATTATAAACATTATAAGCAAAACGCAGGATATACTACGCACCGCCACAAATTGAGCTTATTTGACAAAAATGCAAGTTATAACCGCGTCAAGGATATTTTATGTCACTTCACAATAAACAATCGGGTTTTACCTTAATTGAAATGATGATTATCATTGCTATTATGGGGATTTTTGCCGGCATTGCGATTCCGAACTATCTTTCTTATATGCCGAAACACCGGTTGAACGGAGCGGCCAGGCAGGTAATGGGGGATTTGATGGCGGCGAGGATGAAAGCGGTAAGTCAGAACAATGAATTTAAGATATTCTTTCTTAACAATCATGAGTATACGATACTGGACGATGATGACAACGACGGCACTGCCGACGCTGGTGAGTTGAAAGATCCAAAAGATATTCATCCCGAATACCACGATGTAACTATTTCTTTTGAAGACGATTTGATTAAGAACCCGATATTTTCCCCTAAGGGAACAGCAAGTAATCGGAAAGACATTAAACTTACTAACTCAAGTGGATCCAAATATATCAAAATTGCTATTAC
>Ga0255429_1081_pt1 | contig 20499 bp, 20 predicted proteins | sample ANMaggSeSYBR02H9_FD_182636 | JGI IMG/M metagenome (GOLD analysis project Ga0255429, IMG submission 182636) | Sediment cell enrichment communities from methane seep in Santa Monica Basin, California, United Staets - ANME aggregate JGI... | ecosystem: Environmental > Aquatic > Marine > Cold seeps >... | reverse complement strand
TTCGGGATACTGGCAGGGATTATGGGGATACTGATGGCAGTATATTCAAGGAAGAAATAAAATTGGAGTATTTTGAGGGGTGCAATACCCTTCATTCTCTTTTTTAATCTGGACCAAATACCAGATTACAGGCACACCTGGAATCTCGGCCACATATCCCTGTCGGCAGGGTGCGTTTTTCAGGTATCCTGCAGCGGCAAAGGTCCGCCCGGACCGGATGAGGTGACAGGAATATTTATTATCGATGTGAGCTGAAAATAAGATGTTAACTTCAAGTGTTGGAAACTCTTAGAACATCAAGGTGTCGGAAAAAGTTGTTTTAAGGACAGCCTGTATAGATTGAAATGGACGAACAAGATTTAACATTTGACATCACTCCAGCAACCATTTCCACAACGGCTTATACACTATCTTTTTGCCACCTTTGATCTCTTCCCCTTCAAGATCACCTGTTATTATCAAGCCATCGTTCAGTTTGAACTCATTCATAGTTTCAATCAGACCATTGATCTCCCGGTCCTTATTTTCATCTGTCAGTTCATAGCAAACCTGAATGGCTTCTTTGACCTCTTCGCCTTGTGTTGTCAAAAAATCGCATTCATACTTGTTTTTCCAGTAATATACATCTTTATCCTGTCTTTTAAGTTCAACAAGGACAACATTCTCATATAATCTGCCAATATTTTGAGAGAACTTAAATGAGATCGCATTTATCAAACCAGTATCAATCACATAGACCTTTTTTGGGTTTGCGAACTGCTCTTTCAATTTGCCATATTTTGGAACCATAAATATAAAGTTTATGTCGGCAGCGCAGGCTAAATATGTGAATAATGTATTTTTACTGATCTTTTTACCCTGTGATTTCAGGATATTATAATACTTGTTTGTTGAAAAATAAGAAGAAAAATTATTTACAAGATATAGAAGCATTTCTTTTACGGTAGCAAAGCTCCTTATCTGGTATCTATATACCAGGTCTTTGTAGAAAATAAGATCAAAATACTCCTGAAGGATCTTGGTCTTGAGGGTATTGTCTTTATCCACAATTTCCGGAAATCCACCGAATTCGATATACTCTCTAAGCAAATTCTTAATTTTATGGCGCAGGGGCGTATACTCGAAGTTCCTTTGTAAAGTTAGACCTTTAACGTTCAGGAATTCCTTGAATGAATAAGGGAAAATTCGATATGTCAATGTTCTTCCGCGCAGTCCGGTTGCTATCTCCTTGCTCAAAAGTTTTGAACTTGAACCTGTGACACATATTTCTACATTTTCCTGATCGTAGAGCCTTCTTAGGAATGTCTCCCAGAAAGGAACCTCCTGTATCTCATCGAAAAAGATGTAAAGTTTCTCATCTTTGTTATCAGGATAGAGTTCATAATAAGCATCCAATATCAGGTCAAGTTCTTCTTTTTTTATAGGAAAAAGCCTTTCATCTTCGAAATTTATGTAAATGATCTTGTCTTTATTTTCACTTTTGAGCTGGTTTATGATCTGGTACATAAAATATGTTTTTCCGGCTCTTCGCGAACCAATAATGGTGTTGATCTTACCTGAAAAGTAAATTTTTGTATCTCTTTGGGTAAACTTTACATCACGTTCTTGAGCTAAAATTATTAGTTTTTTGATTGTTTCTTTGTCCATGCTTTGTATATAGGGACAGATTGTATTAAATCTTTCCCTGTTTATGAATACACATTTGAAACAGCGGGTTGATTTTAGTACAATTGCTTAACTATATAATTTGTGCACTGCCACAATCACCCTATACAGGCATAACGATGGTGAATAGCAGTCCCTTAGGACCACACTGACCGGGCAGGCTGGCGGATTCTACAAGTATTCATCGCCGACCCCTGGATTCTCTACCTTCATGATACTGGGGCAGTTCGAGGGGTCAAGCAGCGGAGAACCTGCTGCAACATCTGGTATAGTGGCTGATCCCACACCTGCGCCAGAAACTATTAGGACAAGGGGATACCCGGATTCGGGATACTGGCTGGGATTATGGGGATACTGGTCGCAGTGTATTCAAGGAAGAAATAAAAAATGGGGATTTTGATTGGTGCAATGCCCCTCAATCTTAATGGCAATGCTCTAATTTCGAGTCAATCTTCAATGGGAAAAGTGGGTCAATTTTAGGTGGGATTTTTCAGTCAATGCCCATGATGCATTAAAATGGATGCATTAAATAGAATAGACATCAAAAATGTTCACGATGTATTGAGCCTTTCCAAATAAATGATCCACCCGGATATTTGGATTAACTTTTAGATTCGTTTAATACTATTATCTCAATTTCTGATATTACTTGCGCGATTCCAATCTCTGTAGATGGTTCTACTTTCGTACCTGTATGCTTATGGTGTGGAAATGAAAGGATGTCCTTATGATGAGGTGAATTGTCATATCGAAATATTAAATCGCTATCGTTATCTGACAGATTAAATCGATATTTCAATCGTTCTTTTCCATTTGAGATATATTCCATAAAGTCAAGTAAATAACCACCCATGAATAACAATCTTCCTCTAATCATTCCTTCATCACTGCTGAATTCTATAAATTCAATAGATTTATCAATAATCAGTCTTGAGTTATTCAATATTTGTTCAACGGATCTAAAATAATCCGCAATTACCAATGGACAATCACCGCTTTTGCTTTGTTCAACCTATCTTCTATTGTTGATAGACCTTTTTTTAGGCCCCACCATTCAAAGAAATCCTGCGAATCTCCAATGTCTCCTTGATCAAATTTTTTTTTGAATTCTGAAGATGTCATGTTGTATTTTTCTTCGAATAGTTTAATCTCACTATTAAGCAAGCTAATCTTCGACTCCAATAGGATTATTTCTCTATTGATCGAATCTCTAACAATAGGGATTGCATCTTCAGAAATTGCTATATTCATATTTTATTATACACTATTGTCTATTATTAAAGTTTTGTAATGAATTATGTTATGGTAATGTTATGAGGACTGAGAGAGTCTTATTTGTGGTTCGACAAATACATCCACAGTTGATGACACCGACACCTTCCAGGTAAATATAACAAAACGGGATATAAATATAACATCTTATCCGCCTGCTACTCGAACCGTTAATCCTGGCACAACATTCTGGATAAACGCCACTGCACAAGGAGAATATGGTGAAAACTTTATCGGAAATGCGACCCTGGTAATGGATGGAATCATAGTAGGTACACCAGAGGCGGTAACTGACGGAAATGCCTCCTTCAACCGGACAGAATCCTCAACAGGAACATATAAATTCTCTATTCTGTTCTATAACTTGACTTATTATTTCAACGCATATACGGACAACTCCACGGTAAGCGTCGAAAACCCACCATCAAGCAGTGGAGGCAGCAGTAGTGGTGGTATTGGCGCCAGCGATGAACCTGAAAATGTAGAAGAAACAGTTGTCTTAAGGATGTATCTTCAAGCTGGTGAGTCTTCGAACTACAACTTCAACGATGTAGTAACATCAGCAATTCCCGTTATGGTTGTAAACGCATGCAAGCGAAGGTTTGTTTACTTACCATTTCGTAAACATTTTATGGTATTGCATGCTTATACTCGCTACATCACAAGGAAAATCAAAGACGAGCGGCGGTATAATTTCAGACAGCTTGGATGAAAACAAAATAAGAGACCGGGAATTGCTGTAGTAACATCAGTTTATGTTACCCCAGACAAAACCTATGGCCTGGTGGCAGCGAAGATCGAAGTCCTGAAAGGCCAGCCGGGCAGTATAACCACTGACCCACCCGGTGGTGTATTATACAAGTATGTCGACGTATTTGTCGGAACCAGTGGATGGTCTAACGATAAGTTCTCTAGTTCAGTTATAAATTTCTAGGTACCTGCAACCTGGTTCAAAGAGAACAACATCGACCCGGCCTCGGTCACCCTGTACCGGCACCATGATGGCGAATGGCAGTCCCTTAGGACCACACTGACCGGGCAGGCTGGCGGACACTACCGGTATTTATCGCCGACCCCTGGATTCTCTACCTTCATGATACTGGGGCAGGTTGAGGAGTCAAGTAGCGGAGAACCTGCTGCTGCAACGGATTCCGGTACAGTGGCTGAGCCTACGCCTACGCCAGAAACTACTTCGGACAAGGGGATACCCGGATTTGGGATACTGCTTGGGATTATGGGGATACTGATCGCAGTATATTCAAGAAGGAAATAAGATTGGAGTATTTTGAGGGGTGCAATACCCTTCATTCTATTTTTTAATCTGGACCAAATACCAGATTACAGGCACATCTGGAATCTCGGCCACATATCCCTTGCCGGTAGGGTGCGTTTTTCAGGTATCCTGCAGCGGCAAAGGTCTTCCTGGACTTTGATGTGTATTTGAAAAAATTGGTCGATCATAAGGATGTAAAATTCTATTTTACGATGATTGGATATATTTGGGGATGGTTTGAAGAGATACGGAGCGTGTTGCAAGTGAGTCGGGAATTTAGTGGAAAAGAACAGAATAATTTACCGACCAATGCTGATAAACTCAAGGGAAAAACAATTGAGGCAATGATGAAAATTAGAGGGGAGGGGAGAAAGATTGGAGGCAATTTAGGCACGGTGTCTGAAAAAATCGGTGAAAACTGCCAAAGTCGCATAGATTAACTATTTGTGGAAGTTGTGAGCAACGAGGGAGAAATTTTGGACATCGTTAGGCATAATGCACTTGAGAAGTTGAACCATCGGTGAAGTAGAATGCATATTCGAAGGCGTACAGGAAGAAGTAAGACGTCTAAAGAAATGACAAAATATGAAGCTCATCTTGCTGTTTTATCTAATCTTGAAAAAGAAGATTATGTTAAAACTGGTTTTGGCAATTTTAAAAATTCTTTGGTATATTTGCAAAATGTTACAGATGAATAACTTCAGGAAGCTTGGCGATTGATACGAAAGTTTCCACAATGTCCCTTAATCTCAATCGCTATACCCCGCAGCTCTGCTGCGGTTGGGTGTGCCGTCGTAACGTTTGACTGGTACAAAAATTAGATTGACACCATAGGAATACTTATTAACCATGAAAACAAAGGTATATACATAGTCATCATTATGATTATAATTATCATCATCACCAGCACTATAATCTGGTGGAGGTATGATCTATGAAATTCAGGTATAGTAATAGATTAGATAAAACAATAGCAGATATAACACCAATTACAAACAGCCCGACTTCAAATCCTGGGCAAAGTATGATGAAAGCCAGTATAAACATTCGGAGGAAATTGTGCAGCATGGTGGTCTTGATCGTTTTTGCTGCTGTGATGCTTGCAGCATCCATCACACCTGCGATGGCAGCTACACCAATAACAACCTGTGCGGATTTGCAGAATATCCGCAATAATTTGACTGGTGATTATTATTTAGCCAATGACATTAATTGCTCTGGTTTTGATTATGGCGACGAGAAAGGGTTTATGCCGATTGGAAATTCGACCTACAGATTCATTGGCACCTTTGACGGCAAGGGCTACAAAATAACTCACCTGCACATAAACCGAAGTTCTACGGATTTTGTCGGCTTGTTTGGACACATTGGTTCGGTAAGCGAAATAAAGGATGTGGGGTTGGAAGAAGTAGATGTCACTGGTTCTTCTTATGTCGGCGGTTTGGTTGGTTGGAATGATAATACAATCACAAATTCTTCTTTTTCCGGCAGTGTCAGTGGTTCTAATTATGTCGGCGGTTTGGTTGGTTGGAATGATAATACAATCACAAATTCTTCTTCTTCCGGCAGTGTCAGTGGTTCTTATTATGTCGGCGGTTTGGTTGGTTGGAATGATAATACAATCACAAATTCTTCTTCTACTGGCAGTGTCGATGGTTATTCTTATGTCGGCGGTTTGGTTGGTAATAATTTGGGAACAATCACAAATTCTTATTCTTCCGGCAGTGTCAGTGGTTTTGATTATGTCGGCGGTTTGGTTGGTTGGAATGATAATACAATCACAAATTGTTATTCTACCGGCAGTGTCAGTGGTTTTGATTATGTCGGCGGTTTGGTTGGTAATAATTTGGGAACAATCACAAATTGTTATTCTACCGGCAGTTCCAGTGCTCTTGGTTATGTCGGCGGTTTGGTTAGTTGGAATGATAATACAATCACATATTCATACTGGGACACTGAAACATCAGGGCAGTCTTCAAGTGCTGGCGGAACAGGCAAAACAACAGCAGAGATGAAACAGCAAGCAACATTCGATAATTGGGATTTTACTAATATCTGGGCAATAGAAGAAGGTGTAACCTATCCATACCTGCAATGGCAGCCTGCTGCGGCTGAACCACCGAACATCGCGTCCTTCGCTCCGTCAACATTTGTCAGTAACATAGCAGAAGCGACACGGACGTTTAACATCACGGTTGACCAGACCGTCAATGTAACATGGTATATCAATGGAACAAACGTTCAGGATACGAATACCAGCGTTGAGGCAGCGAACTACACGAACACGAGTGCAGAAATCGGGGTCTGGAACGTATCCGCGCTCGCAAAGAACGCAAATGGCACTGCTATGCAGACGTGGATCTGGAATGTAACCGGAGAGACCACACCACGCGCAATCACGATAGACGCGCCAACCCAGTCCGTACCGGTTCGCATACCAGGAGGCGAGCAGTTTTGGGTCAACTTCACCTACACTGACCTGAATCCTGCGAACTACACGGTCACGATAAGAAACGCAACCGCAGTCATCAACTCGACCACGAATGTAACCGTAGTCGGCGGAACAGACATGACTGCAAACGAGAGCTTCTATCTAAACGCAAGCGCAGCGAACGGGTGGTACAACGTGACGGTTGAGATGTACGACAACTCATTAAACCACAACATCATGCACCAGAACCACTCGGTCGCAAAAGAATCATACAATGCCTCAATACAACAGCCGGAGAACCAGACCACCGAACCTGGCGTGAATGCAACCTATACGCTTGCGATCACGAACACAGGAAGTTTCGCTTGCACGTTTGTGCTTGCAGTCACCAACCACGATACTGCGGATGTTGCAACTCTGAATCAGACAATGATTACGAATCTTGCCAGTGGCTCTTCTCAGAACGTCACATTAAACGTCACTGATGTAAGCGCAGGACGGTACAATGTCACTGTGAATGTCACATCTACGTACTCAGGAAGTAAGGTTGCAGAGACTGGCTACATCATGACCACAGTCGGCGGTCTAACCCTGACTCTCGGTAACGTCACCGACATAACCAGCGACTGGGGCAGAAGCTTCAACCTAAACCACTCGGTCACGGTAAACAACGCAACAGCAAGCAACGTAAATGTGACCTACAACGTCCCATGGATCACAGACATAACCATGGGAACGATAGCAAAAGACGAGATAAAGTGGCACAACCAGACACGCTCAAACTCGACAATTCTGCAGATCATGGTCAGGATGAATGCGAATTCGACAAATACATCTGCAGTTAATGACACTGAGACGTTCATATTAAATATAACAAAACGAGATATAAACATCACATCTTATCCGCCTGCTACTCAAACTTTTAAACCTGACACGACCTTCTGGATAAACGCTACTGTAGAAGGAGAATATGGTGAAACCTTTATCGGCAATGCGACTCTGGTAAGAAACGGAATTGTAGTAGATACACCAAAAGCGGTAATAGATGGAAATGTCTCCTTCAACCGGACAGAATCCACAATAGGAACATATGATTTCTCTATTCTGTTCTATAACTTAACTTATTATTTCAACACGTCTACAGACAACTCCACGGTGAGCGTCGCAAACCCACCACCAAACGGTGGTGGCAGCAGTGGCGGCAGTAGCGGCGGTGGCGGCGGCATCAGCGATGAGCCTGAGAATGTAGAAGAAACAGTCTTCTTAAGGATTTACCTGAGAGCTGATGGTTCTTCGAGCTATAACTTCAACAATGTAGTAACATCAATTGAAGTTACACCAAACAAAACCTATGGTCTGGTGGGAGCGAAAATCGAAATCCTGCGCGGCCAGCCAGCCAGTATAACCACTGACCTGCCCGCCGGTATCGTATATAAATATTTCAACATATTTGTTGGAAACCTTGGATGGTCTGAAGGTAAGTTCTCCAATTGCGTTGTTAATTTCCAGGTACCTGCAAGCTGGTTCGAGGAGTACAACATCGACACGGCATCGGTTACCCTGTACAGGCACCACGACGGTGAATGGCAGCCCCTTAGGACCACAATGACCGGACTGGAAGGTGAATACTACCAGTATTCATCACCGACCCCGGGATTCGGCACATTTGTGATACTTGGGAAGGTTGAGGAGTCAGGTACCGTACAGCCTGTTGCTACAGCGGATTTTGGTACAGTGGCTGATCCCACGCCTGAAGCTATTTCGACATCCACCAAAAGGACACCAATATTCGAGATACTGCTTGGGATTATAGGGATAGGGATACTGATGGCAGTATATTTGAGAAGGAAATAAGATTGAGTATGTTGGGGGGTGCATACCCTTCCATCTCAGGACAGTGGTGGAACTGGTTTAGAGGGAAGCTACTCCCAGGACTGTAGGGGAAGCTCAGGAGGTATTAGATATGAGGGGTGTGTTGAAAACCTAGTTCAAAATGCCCTGGTCATATCAGGCCGTTTCATTAACAGGGCAACCATTATACCAGTGAATATTCCTGCACCCACCGATACGGTGAAACCCCCGACCAGCAACATTGGTTCTATAGCGGGACTGACACTGAGACCGATAACCCTGGTAAGCATATTATTCAAAAACATATTTCCGACCACGGCCAGCAGTACTCCTGTGAGACCTCCCCCTGCCGAAAGGAACAATGATTCATAGAATACTGATTTTAGAATGGAAATTCTTGAGATGCCGATGGCGCTCATTACTGCCATATCCCCCTCCAGTTCACTGACCGACATTACCATAGTCGTGCCGATAAACAACATTCCGAGGATAAAAGAGACAAGGGCTGTAGCTGCTGCTGTTGCAAGGATGCGCTTGTCACTTACTATCTTGAAAGTAGTATATTCAGAGCCTGATAATACAAGATGGTCAGGGTAGAGTTTTTCCAGCAGGGGTCCTGCATCAGGCCCCTCGACCAGGATCTGGTCTGCCCTGTCACCTTCCAGGTTTCCGGTAATATACTGTAATTCAGATAGATGGATCACTACAACAGGAATTCCGGAATAATCCACAGTGTCTATGACATTGACCACCTTGAAGCCCTTTGGAGATGCAAAGATTCCGGTGGAAATGTCAAGGTTCAACCGGTCACCCACATCCAGTCCAAGGAGGTCTGCCATCTGCCTGTTAATAACAGCTTCATCGGTCCATCCTCCCCCAAAAAAGTATGGGTCACCGCCTTTAAAACCGCTTGCTGCAGCCGGCATAACATCAATTGCGCCAGGGATCACACCCGTTGCAAGCACCACACTTGTCTTATTTGGATCATTGGTATATGCATATACCACCCTGTTTAGCACAGGACTTGCCCCTTTGACCCTTGGGTCAAGGAACAGGGTCTCTATCTCACTGTGGACATCACCCAGCATGGTCTGCCCCGAACCCAATACCGGGTCCAGGATGTCCGAGTCAGCGGGCACTACCCAGAAATCTATGGAACCGGAGGTGGCGCTGTTCTCTTTTAGTCCCAGGCTTACAGATGTCAGTAGTACCATCAGGGCGATGGCAATACCGATGGCTGTTATGGTAAAGAGTGTCCGGTATCGACGTCGGCGCAGGTTCTTCAACGACATCTTCAGGTATGTCACTGCACAATTCTCCCGTCTTTGAGATGAATGACCCTGTGTGCTCTGGAGGTCACTGATTCGTCATGGCTTACTATAATGATTGTTTGAAGGAATTCGCGGTTAATTGATTTAAATATGTCCAGGATGCGTCCCCCTGTACCGGAATCCAGTTCACCGGTCGGTTCGTCAGCAAATACGATGGCTGGCCTGTTGGCAAGTGCCCTGGCAATGGCCACTCTCTGTTGTTCCCCTCCGCTTAACTGGGAGGGTATATGCCGGGTCCGGCTGCCTAACCCCACAGATTCCAGCAATGACCCGGTCCTTTCCCTTCGTTTTTTCCCAGGCACACCGGCTTCACGCATAGGAAGTTCCACGTTCTCAAATGCGGTGAGGGTGGGCAGGAGGTGGAACTGCTGGAATACGAACCCCAGTTGCCTTAGCCTGAGCTTAGCCAGTGCCTTTGATGATAGCGTTGAAGTGTCTGTATTGTTGATATAGATTTTACCAGAGGTGGGACGGTCGATGCAGCCCAGCATATGCAACAAGGTAGACTTGCCTGAACCACTGGGTCCGTTAATGGCTACAAATTCTCCCTCCTCTATTTTGAGGTTCACATTTTGAAGGGCATCTATGGCGATATTGTTTATCTTGTACCGTTTTGTGAGGTCAATGGTTTGTATTATGTTCATGTTAAGTTTTTATAGTTAGTAATTACTGTAATATATACAGTTGGTTCGTATCAAGGTCCTTGATAAAATACAATCTGCTCTTTTCAACACCAAATAACTTGTCAGGATTCTTCAACCAGATAAACTTGGTCTTAGTAAATAATTTATTGGTCTTATATTTATTTCTTCTGATTTAATCAATAATGTTATTCATAATCCTAATGATATGATATTTGTCATAAGTGATCTTTGCATTATGGAAATAATCAATAGCTCCACCACACCCCTGCATATCCCTGGCTCGCCTGAGAGGCCGCAGGATAAGGCTGCTGAAACCTTCGGGCCGGGGCGACACGCTCATACTAACGCAGATTTAGTTTTCAGGCAAGTGAACACAATACCTGATAATGTTACAGCACTAAAATATCTGACAGCCACAAAAAATATTAAAGTATATCTGCAATTTTGACACAATTGCGTATAAAAATCAATAATTATGGTGTGTTATGGAATATGTGGCAAAACACTGCCCGGTCTGCGGTAAGGTGTTCGTGATGATCCGGGAGGCGGCGCACAAGGTGGAGTGTTGTACCCTGGGGTGCCTGGACAGGATGGACCTTTCATTTTCACCTTTGACTTTTAGAGGTATATGCCTGGGTTTAGGCGAGAATGACAGTGGTATTTTTGTATGCGATGTCTGGCTTAATTGATTAGTGACATAAAAAGTTACAGAAATGTGGGCAAGATGGGGCAATAGTATCCGATTATTTGTTGATTTTTCTGAAAATTGAGAGATATTTGTTTATGTGGAGATCCCTGATCCTGCATAGTTGTTATTGTAGGGTGTTTCTTGGTGTTGTTCATAGGTCCTCAATAAAAGCATAAAATTACAAGGACGCCTCAGGGCCGCTCTGTAGGAAATGGACAGAAATGCCATTGATCCAGATGACCCGTATTCCAAGTTCTGATTTATGCCCTTAGCTGCGGCATTCTTACTTCGGCAAAAAGAAGGCAATCAACCACTGCCAAGATGCTGGGAATAATGGGAATCGGTGCATATTTTTTTCATTGAATATAAATAAAATATTCAATATCTAATATCATTTATGCTTAAAATCTGGAAAGTACAGACGACGCAAGCGTCGCAGAAAATAGAAACCCTTGCAGATCATCTTCACAAAACCGGTCCGCAAGCTAAGGGTAAAATCAAAAAGACATTATAGTACCAAAAAGTATATGCGATTAAAGATATTTTTACAAAAAAACCAGCATCAGATGATATGAGTATAAAAAAATTTTAAGTGCTCCGATGGGGATTTGAACCCCAGTCGCAGGAGTGAGAGTCCTGCATGATTGGCCGTGCTACACTATCGGAGCAGATGGTAGAATGATTCTTAATAATTGTTTTTCCATTTAACCTTTTTGTAAGTACATAGAATAAACACTACATACTAAAGTAGATTCAAATGAGAGGATGATTTAACTTTTTAAAATCGATTGTCTAACCCAGGATACAATAAAAATATATATAAAGTGCCCACAAGGACAAAATGCAGAACATAATAGATAAATTTCTAAACATGAAATAATGAATTGATAATGAAAAAATATGGATTATTCTTATTAAGTATTTAAGAATCACTATCTGTTGACGTTATAAATGAAAATGTATTGATGCAAATATCTAATACGAATAAAAAATCTATAACGAAAAATCAACATGCTTCGACATAACTTATAAAATAGGTTTAAATACTATTACTTAAAAACATGAGCGGTAACAGTAAACCATTAAAGGGGTATTGATTATGACAGAAACAAGAAATTTTGTATTGAGAGATAAGAAAGGCAAAGAACATGGAGTGTTTACTGGTAAACAGCCCAGACAAGCTGCCCTCAAAGCAGCTAACAGGGGAAATGGAACCAAGAAGAAGCCAGAACTAATCATTCTCAGGGAAAGAGGTACAAAGAAACTCCACCAGTATAATGGATGGAGAGAAGAGGTTTCTGCTCCAAAGAACAAACCAAGCTGGATGCCAGACAAGATCAAGAAACCTAACGTGAAGAAGATTCAGATCGAAATAGTTGATAAAATTTAAAACAACTCTGGCCCTGCAAAGGGTTCTTTTTTTTCTTTTTCAAATTTAACCTGAAGTGGAACTTTTTATATGTAAATGAGCGGATATGCATGCGGTCAAAACAAACCCCTTCACAGACACCGGGGAAGCACTATCAGGTGAGTAAGCGGGCATGCTGGGAGTCGAACCCAAGTTCCAGGCTCCGGAGGCCTGAGTGATATCCTCTACACTACATGCCCAGACAGAACATAATAAGCAGCTCCTGATATAAAGGCGCCACCCATTGTGGCTACAAGGTTCACCCCACTATTAGAGAGCCAGCCTCTTTGCTGGAAAGTAGCACCAAGAAGGCTATCAAAATTAGTACCCAAAAACCCGCCCAGTACCACGATCACCATCCAGAAAACATAGGTAGTAGGACCTGAAGCGGGCAGATCTATCACACCCAATACCAGGGCCAGCACACCGATGATGACAGACCCGGCAATACATACCACTTCACCCAGCCTGGAAACCGCCCCGTCTGTCCCTGGTCTGGCAGGTTTGAAGTTAGTGATCATCACGGGTTTGCCCCGATATGTCTCCCCTATCTCACTTGCAAGAGTGTCCCCGGTAGCCGTTGCCACTGCACCAAGATAAGCGAACATCAGCACTGCACCGAACTGGGGATAAATCTCGTGATACATGCCATAGGCCACGGCCAGTATGAGTGCAGTAATAGAATTGCAAAGTACATTCTCATAGCTCCTGACCCCCCCTTTGTCCTGTGCTACCCCCATAATTTGCTTATAATCATATCCGTATCTGGTAAAAGCCCCCCCCAGCAGGAAGAATGTGATCAGTATCAGGTACCAGTTGAAGTTGGTAAAAACTATGATCAGTACACCCAGCAAGGTGGCCGAAAGCATAGCTGACACATCTGCAATATCAAAACGGTATGCCAGATATGCTAAAAATAATGAGAATATGAAGATGGCCGACAAGTGGTCAAAGTTCACATAATACCCGAAACCGGCAAAAAGCCACATGATCATGAACGAACCCAGTATCATTGTCAGGTTCTTATCTGTCCTGGACGGTATAGATTCCAGCAGTGCACCTGTAACGGCACCAATGAGTGCAAGGAAGAACAACTGGCTCAGTGTTACGTTAACATTAAGCCAGCTAATGATCCAGTATGCCATTACACATGCTGTTAATGCACCAATCACGATAAGGCCGATACTTGATGTGGCTGAAATAAACTTATCGTCCAGTTCAGGTTTTCGACCTCCCCTCATACGGATTACGCATGCTGCTGCACTACCGGCACAGGTGATAGAAATAGAAGCACCTATGATATACAGCGGAAATTCGTACCCTAAATACTCCATTAAAATGGCCAGGGACCCCATAATAAATACACCCAGTAACATGCCAGACAGTGATGACGGAAGAGCACTGTGTTGCCTGGACTTCAATAAAAGGACAGCTAAAATGGGAATAAGTGCAACCACAATGTATATCAATGGGAAAAAGGGCAGCAGTATGGCTAACAGTATGAATGGCAATATATATTTGAAAGACACATCATTGCATACTTCAACAGACATTGATATCAAGGGTTCCAGACAACCTCACAAGGCAAATAATTTATCCTACAGGTATTACTAATATACAATGAAATTCTTTTCCCGGCTCTATGAGCAAAAGCTTGACAAGGTTATACGAAAGGATGTTTCTTCACTTCCCACCCATATCGTGCTTATCATTACAGAAAGTGACCTGCTTGAGACCGGTTCTCCCGAGAGGATACTTGACTTTATCACATGGTGCCGGGAATATGGTATCAATATCCTCACAATCTATGTCAGCCTGATAGACTTGGATACCGCTATCAAGGGCCAGGTTTACAATGAGCTGGTAACATGTTTAACTGATACATTGCTGGAGGTTGATGCTGGGATTGACCTGCTGTCTTTTGACGGGAAGATTAAAAATCTCAGGAAAGGTGAAACCTCAAGGATACAGATCAACATATCCCTGGGATATGGCGGCAAAAAAGAACTAACAGAAGCATTCAGGGAGATAATGTCCGAGGTTAGGGCGGGTAGGCTGAAACCAGGGGATATTGACGGGTCTGCCATTGAACAACACCTGCTTATCAAGTATGAACCTGACCTGGTGATACGTTCAGGAGGAAAACGCCTGGCTGATTTCCTGATCTGGCAGTCAGTGTATTCAGAAATATATTTCACTGATGTTAGCTGGGTCAACTTAAGAAAACTGGATTTCCTGCGTGCTCTAAGGGATTACCAGAAACGCCAGCGCAGGTTCGGGAAATGAACCATTCCGGTCTATCCCATTTCGATCATCCCATCCCGGTCCATTAAAGCCTAGTCCACGCCATCCTGTAAGCTGAAATAGGCATCCTCACCATAACTCAATGTTTGCTCCTTATATTGCATCAGGTCTGTGCCGTCCACTACTGCTTCAATATCCTCTACTTCCAGCACGAGCTGGTTGTAGTTGAACTTTATCCTGGCCACATCGTACCTGTATAGGTGCCTGTCCAGTATCTTTGCAGTAAGGTGTATTTTTTCACCCTGATCCCCTGAGGCTGATAGATGTATGGTATCCACATCCGGACCGAATTTCATTGTGGGTCCATGGTTACTGCCTGTATACCCAAACTTCATTTCACTGAAATGGTAGCGCTTTTTAGTGACCATATCATCGAAAATGAACTCGAGGGGCGACCCGTAATTAAGGATTTTAGAGGGGAAATAACGGTACCATAACCTGGATTTATCGCTGAAATTGACCATGACGATCTTCCACGGCAGCGTGGAACCAAAACCCAGGGACCTCTCCAGCCAGAAACTGCCCTGGAAGTCCCGTCCGAATAATTCCCCCCCACATGTTGCGAACAGGTCGCTCATCTTACTAGCAACGAAATACTGAAACCCCCTGCTGTTGCGGGCATAGGCATCGAAATCCTCACTATAGGCTATTCCGGACGGATAACTGACCAGTGGATTTTGTATATATCCTCCTTTGAATTTCGAGGAGACCGACCTGAACTTTGTAACTACAGAATTCCTGTTCTTGACTATCATGTCATAAGTCGGGAATGAGTTGGTGATTGAGATTTCATACCCTGATTCGGTAACACACAGGAATTGGCCCGGGGTTACAATGCAGTCACAACTGTCATGTACCAGGTCTGATACCTTACCGTCCCTATATTCCCAGATGCCGCAATAGCATGTAAATTTTTCATCACTGGATTGATTATTAGTGAAATGTTTATCGTTCAGTTTATAATCAAAAGCCCCGCGGCTGATAAGTACCTGAAGCATTCTGGGGTTGTTTTGGTCATAATCTGACATGAGCCAGAACCAGTAGGCTCCGTTTAACAGTTTTAACTTGTTAACTGAGTAGATGGCCTGGTCCATATCTTCCCATAAACCAGCTACCATCCAGTCCTTTACCTTTGAAGGGAGCATGGTATCCTAACTGGATTATTAGAATATAATATATTTCGTTGTAATACAATACCTTAGTTGTTAATCAGTAAACTACCATTAATACTTCCGATTTTTGGAGACCGTTCTTTTTTATTGGGAATAGTACTCTATCTGCCGGATAAAATCTTTCTGTACTGTTTCGGTTGGAGCTTTGCCTGGAATCAATCCTGTTTTCTTAAAGGATAATTGAAGTTATTTTTACACAAGAGCTGCACATGACTCAAATTGTACTCAATACCAAAGTTCTTCATTATATATTGCCGTACGTCTTTTGCAATAGCAAATGCACCTTTACCGGCTTCGATTTTAAGTTCAGATAATTGTTCTTCACTTAATTTTGCTTGTCCGCCTTTATAATTGAGCAAGAGTAAAGAGTCGATTCCACCTTCCTTATAGTAATTGATCCAATTAGTGATAGTATTATTCGTAACTGATAAGAATTCAGCAATAACTGAATATTTCCAACCAAGATACATGAGCTTAAACGCTTGAATGCGCTTCAGCACTTTAACAGACTTGGTTTTCGGCTCAGCAACTTTAAGTTGTTCATATTCTGCATCTGAAATGCTAATTCGTTCAAATGGTTCACCTTTTCTCATATACTATATAGTGTAGTCATAGTATATAAAAGTTATAAAAAATAGATGCGGTTTAGTATAATAAGTTTACAGACAAAGGTATGATTACATTACATGCAAAAACTATAAACAGTATGGTAAACATATCTGTTATAGACACTGGTATTGGGATAATGTCTGATGATATTCCAAAATTATTTGCACCATTTGTAAGGCTTGGATCATCCCTTTCCGCAAAAACACAGGGAACAGGGCTTGGTCTATATTTGACAAAAAAACTCACATAGGATGTACTTGGAGGCACAGTAGAAGTAACATCTGAGTATGGTACTGGCAGTACATTTACCATAAACATTCCAGTTAAACTGGAAAAACATGACACGGAGGCTGAATCAAAATGAAGCGGGTGCTTGCAGTTGAAGATAATGAAAATAATATGAAACAAATCTGTTTAGTATTAAAAAAACATGGGTACGAACCAATTAAAGCTTTTTCCAGGGAGGAAGGCGTAGAAAAAACAATAGCGGAGAGGCTGGATTTAATATTGATGGATATCCAGCTTCCGGATATCAATGGAATAGAGGCTGTAAAACGCATTCGTATGGTGGATGACATGCAGGAAATCCCGATCATTGCCATAACTTCATATGCCATGGCATGTGACAGGGAAAAGATACTTGATGTGGGGTTTGACGGGTACTTTTAAAAACCTATTGATCCACTGACTATTGTAGAAAAAATTGAAAAAATTGAAAAACTGAGGAACAATGACAATACTGGTAGTTGATGACAGGAAGACAGACAGGAAATTGGTTTCGACAATTCTTATGTCCAATGGATATGAGGTGGCTGAAGCTGTGAGTGGTATTGATGCACTAAAGTATTTAAGAAAATCAAAACCAGACATGATAATATCAGATATTATGATGCCTGAGATGGACGGTTTCACACTGCTGCGTGAAATAAAAAAAAGTGGGTACTTGAGTAATATTCCATTTATTTTCTACACTGCACATTATGTAAGCGAAAAGGACAAAGAACTTGCAGCTTCCCTGGGTGCATCACGGTTCATGATCAAGCCAACAGAGCCCAGGGACCTGCTCCATGAAATTAGAACCACCCTCAAAGAATATGAGATCGGGGTGACAGCACCTGTAAATCCCCTTATAAAGAGCGAGGAAGAATACCTGAAACTGTACAGTGACCGTATCTTCAGGAAACTTGAGGAAAAGATCAGTGAACTTGAAAATACAAAGAACTTCCTTGATACTGTACTTAGTGACATGGGGGACGGTGTGATGGTGACTGACCCTGATTTGAATGTCATCTACTGCAATAAGAAGATGCACGATATTTTAGAATGTGAAATTCCTCCCGGAACAATGTCCCCTGATGAACATCATTCACCGTGCATACCAGATATAGTATATGCGTCTCATAAACCATTTGAAATCGAGCAGACCACTCAAAAGGACAACATAGTTCATCTTGAAGGGATTGTATCTCCTGTAAAAAATGAAAGTAGTGATCTTACATTCCATATTGGGGTGTTCCGTGATGCTACAGAACGAAACAGGATACAGGAAATGGTTGAAAAGAAAAACCGCGAGATTGCCAGACTCTATGAAATGGGCAACCTGTTCAGCAACTGTGTGAATTCTAATGAACTTATCAAATGCGCTCTTGAGCAAATCGTTGACATAATGGAATTGGAAGGCGGAGTAATATATTTAATAAAAGAAAATAAGATTGAAATTAAATGCTCTGTGAGATCGCCGCCAAAGTTTGTGGAACTGTTACAACTGCAGTCCCTGGACAGCCCTGCTATGCAAAATGTCCTTGACCCTGATAATCCAGTGACCATTTCACCACTTTCTGCACATATCCCGGGACTGGCCGAATCAGAGCAGGTTAATGTGGAGGCATCCATAATCAGCTTACAATTGAGGCTGAAAGGCAGTTTGATCGGTATGGTTGACCTGATGGCGTCACCTTACAGGATTTTAGGCGATAATGAGATGTTGCTGCTTGAAAAATTCGGGATGCAGTTCGCAGTTACCTTAAACAATTTCCTAAAGTATGAAAAACTTCGGCAGAAAGTCATTGAGCACAAGTAACCAGGGGGGAGAATCACTGGATAGAAGCGCCTTCTCTATTGAACAAGACATGCTAAGCAGCACGTTTTTATCATCTGTAGGTCATGAACTGCGTTCACCACTTACTTCAATTTTGGGTTTTACCAGTTTAATCTTGGAGGACAAGACCAGTGAAATATCATGTGAACAACAAGAACAACTTACTATGGTCTATGAAAGTGCCCAAGACCTGTTAGACCTCATAAATGATGTTATGGATATCAGCACGATCGAAGCAGGTGAGATCGAACTTGTTCCAGAGACGTTTTTGCTGGATGATGTAATAAACGAGGTAATATCCAAATTAGAAGGCGCAGTAATAGGGAAGGGGCTGCAATACAAGGTTGACATCCCACCAGACATCCACGTGTTCCATGATAAACAAAGGTTCACCCAGATTTTAACTAACCTTGTCAGTAATTCAATAAAGTTTACGAACTCAGGAATTATTGAAATAACAGGTAATAATACAGGAAATGAGATCCAGGTCAGTGTTAAGGACTCAGGCATAGGCATTAAGGAAGAAGATATTCCCAGGTTATTTGAACCATTTACACAGATATATTCAAAGTTGGAAAGTAAATCAAGAGGTACTGGTCTTGGACTATGCCTGTGTGAGAAAGTTGTTAACCTCATGCAAGGCAGGATCTGGGCTGAAAGTGAATTTGGAAAAGGAAGTGTATTTACTTTCAATGTACCGATAGATTATGGAGAAGTGCAAAGTGAACAGCAATTCCCGGTCTCTTATTTTGTTTTAATCCAAGCCCTCTGGAATAATGCAGCCGCTCGTAGTTGATTTTTCTTGTGATGTGGCGAGTAGAAGTACGCAATATTAGATAATATTTACGAAGAAATGAAATACCAAATCTTCGCTTGTATGCGTTTACAGCCATAACGGGAATTGCTGCAAAGTGAATGACAATGTTAGAGAGTAAGGAAAATATGAAACGTAGTAAGGTCCTGGTGGTGGATGACCTGCCTACAAATGTAAAACTCATTACAGCCATCCTTAAAAGAGACTATGAAATAATACCGGCTTATAGTGCGGAAGAAGCTCTTGAAAAAGTAGATTCAGAGAACCCGGACATTGTGCTGCTGGATATCATGATGCCGGGAATTGACGGATATGAAGTATGTAAAAGAATTAAACAGGGAGATTCCACCCGTTTTACACCTGTGGTAATGATTACAGCCCTTTCCGATGTGGAGGACAGGATTAAAGCTATAGAGGTAGATGCTGATGATTTCCTCACAAAACCGATAAACACTCAAGAGTTAATTACCCGCACAAGATCCTTGCTGAAGGCAAAACATTTTCATGACCAGTTGGTTGAAAGCAAAGCAATAATAGAGGCACAAAATGATTTCAGGGCCATACTAACTAATCTTCTTCCTTTCCTTTTTAGAAGTATTGATTCAAGTAGGAAGACTGAAGTTATTCGTCAGATGAGTGAACAGGTGGAATTATTCCTATGGGCAAAACATATTCAAAAACAGCCTGAAAATATGTTAGAAATGGCCCAGTCATTTTGCATCTTAATAAACAAACTGGGAGCAACTTTCTCAATTGATGAAATGGGTGATAAAGGTTTTATGTTATCAAATACTAAATGTCCATGGGGTGATACCAACATAAATCCTATGTTTTGCATGTTAGGAAAGGCAATTTTAACAAGAGTAGGTTTTCGGCTCTACAGCGATATTAGTGTTGATATTGAAAAAACCATAGCTGTTGGAGATAATTATTGTTTTT
>Ga0255429_1080_pt1 | contig 20502 bp, 24 predicted proteins | sample ANMaggSeSYBR02H9_FD_182636 | JGI IMG/M metagenome (GOLD analysis project Ga0255429, IMG submission 182636) | Sediment cell enrichment communities from methane seep in Santa Monica Basin, California, United Staets - ANME aggregate JGI... | ecosystem: Environmental > Aquatic > Marine > Cold seeps >... | reverse complement strand
ATCAAGATCTTGGCACATTTCTTCGCAAAAAAACGATCAACTTAGGTTTCAGAATAAAATTGGATGTTCACGAGTAATCCATTATTGGATTGAGTTCCCAAACTTATTCCCAATTAGAAGGATTATCCGTAAAGAATACCTTATCTAGCACCCTGAACAAAAAGCTATTCAATCGATTTGTTGGGTTTCGCCCTGATAAATTAAGTTCTTCCAAGTGATTGATTTTTGTAGGTTGGGTTGAGGCACGAAACCCAACAAAATTGAGGGGCTCAACCCAACCTACAAGAAATCGAGGTTTCCGTTCAGAGACTATCTAAACCAATTCTCAGAAAATATCAAATTCAATTACACCTGATTTGTTGTATTTATTATTAGAGGGCACATCCGCAGGTTCTTTTCCATTGTATTTATTGAAATCTTACCGTAAATTGCTGGAAAAAAGGAATATCAAAATAGCTTGTATGCTATTAATTTCTGTGATTTAGGATTGAACAAATTTGGCCCAAATCTATGCACCTACTTTGGAAATCAGTATCGAATACCTTTCCGAAACAACTTATTTATAAGAGGCTTACGATGGAAGATGCACAGGAAAAAAAGAAGATCAAAATCTTTGTTGATAATAACAATCGAGCCACTGTGATTTGCCCTGTTTGCGGCTACTCAAAACAATTTGATGTGACGAAATTTAGAAATCTCAACAAGACATTGAGGAGCCGCTGTAAATGTGGGGAGTTATTTTTATGTACATTAGAGTTCAGACAATATTATCGAAAAAAAACAAAGCTGAGAGGCCATTTTACATTTTTGGGAGACAGTTCCCAGTATGAAATTTTTGTTAACAATGTTTCACGGAAGGGTATTTATTTTTCAATACCGTCTGTCTGTGATATTAAAATCGGCGATATGCTGAAAGTGACTTTCGCGCTTGATGATACGAATAAAGCTGTCATTCGCAAACAAGTTGAAGTTAAATCTGTTCACGATCGGCTTATCGGCTGTTGCTTTACAGATCCACAGTGGTACGATAAAGAATTGGGATTTTATCTCATGAACACCTGAACACCGATTATAGCGTTAAGAAATCTCCAGAAGAGCTATAAATGGTAGTTGTTGACATGAATAATAGATATTTTGATTTAAACACATATTACAGGAATATATTCGGATGCAGAGTCCAGAAAATTACCATTGACGCAGGGCTTTCATGCCCGAACAGGGATGGTACTATTTCAACAGGCGGATGTATATACTGTAATTCAAAGGGGTCGGGAACTGGCGCTTATGCAAAAGGGCTTTCAATAAAAGATCAGTTAATTAAAGGTAAAAAAGCGCTTTCTAAACGGTATAAGGCAAAAAAGTTCATTGCTTATTTCCAGTCTTTTTCTAATACATATGCTCCATTTGACAAGCTAAAAAGCCTCTATGATGAAGCTCTTGCAGTAGATGATGTTGTTGGACTGTCTATCGGTACAAGACCCGACTGTGTGGACAAGCCGGTTCTGGAACTTTTGCAGAGCTATGAGAAAAATTATCTAATCTGGATAGAATATGGTATCCAGTCTGTTCATGATGAAACACTTGCTTTTATAAACAGGGGCCATGATTTTAAATGTTTCAAAGATATTATCGATGTTACCAGGACTACAGACATAAAAATTTGTGCGCATGTTATACTGGGGCTCCCGAATGAAAATAAAAAGCAAATGCTTGAGACGGCAAGAACTATAGCGGGCCTTGGAATAGATGGTATCAAATTGCACCTTCTTTACGTTGTTAAAGGAACTAAGCTTGAAAAACTTTATAATGCCGGCGATTACAGATGCCTTGAACAGCAGGAATATGTAAATCTTGTGTGTGATTTTTTAGAACTGATGCCCGGGAATATGGTAATTCAGCGTCTTACCGGTGACCCACATTATGAAGAGCTGGTGGCGCCCTCATGGTCACTTAATAAAATGGAAACACTTGCTCTTATAAAAGATACCCTGGAGAAAAGGGATTCATGGCAGGGGAAATTTAATGAAAGAATTTCCCCTTTATTTTGAACCGTAGAACCGCAGAACAAGGAACCGCAGAATATCGAAGTGAAAGATATTGATTTATTCCTTTCAAAAAACTTCTGCTGTTCGACATTCCTTGTTCGATATTCGATATTCAAATTCTAATAACGAAAGACGCTGAAAATGATAAAAATATTATCTTGTCAAGATATATTTTTCGAAAGCTGAAGCAATTATAAGATATTATAAGGACTTAAGTGCATATGGCTCTTTCCGTGTCTGAAAGACTGCGCCGCTTTTATGATCTATTTTCGGGCGAAGATCATGTTCTGATCGTTATTAACGCTGATCCTGATTCTATTTCAAGTGCAATGGCCGTTAAAAGATTGTTATGGCGCAGGGTTGCAAATATAACTATATCCAATATCAATATAATCAAACGTCCTGATAATCTGGCAATGATCAGGCTTTTGGACATCAGCCTGGTTCATATTGATGAAATAGATGAGGGAAGCTTTAATCGTTTTATAATGGTCGATTCACAGCCGGATCATCTTGAAGTATTTGCCAGGTTTAACTTTGATGTCATTATAGATCATCATCCTGAGACGGATGTGAAAGGATCTTTTATTGATATCCGGCCTAAATATGGTGCTACAGCTACCATCATGACCGAATATTTAAGAGCGGCCAAAATTAAACCTGCCGCTAAACTGGCAACCGGTCTATTTTATGCAATTAAGACAGATACAAGCAATTTTGAAAGGCAGACTTTAATTGAAGATATCCGGGCATTTCAATTTCTTTTCCGTCATATCAATATTCAACTGGCCCGGAGGATTGAGCAGGCGGACATTAAACTCGAATTTTTGAAATATTTCATAAGAGCCATTCAGAACATGCGCAGGCGAAAAAACAAAATATATGTTCATCTCGGTTCTGTGGCGAACCCGGATATATGTGTAATTATAGCTGATTTTTTCATGAGAATAGATTCGATAAACTGGAGCATTGTTTCCGGTATTTATGCAAAGAAGCTGATTATTATTTTTAGAAATGACGGTCTTCGCAGAAATGCCGGTAATGTGGCAAGACTGAGTTTTGGTCGTGTCGGATCTGCAGGAGGGCATAATAGTATAGCTCGTTCTGAAATTTCAGTCGCCAATATAAATGGCCTGGTTGACTATAAGGATGATGATAAGCTTTTGACCTGGATTATAAACAAGATAAACAAGAGAGTGGAAGATAATGATAACCGTTCACGGTTTACAGTTATCGGTTCACGGTTGAAAAAATAGGCTACCAACATAAAGCGGGACACTTTCCGCCATTTTGTCCCTATAGCAATTCCGCAATCAAGAGTAGAGGCGGGTTTCAAACCCGCCCCTACTGGCTGGCGGGCTGTCCCGCCTTACGTTGGTAGCCAAAAAATAGATGGCAATTCGAAATCCGAAACTTTTTTGCAGGGTGATTCAGCGGAATAAAAACGAGATGTACGATGATAGCAAATTTTAACCACTCCAGTCCTGAACTTTCTGTGACTATACTTGGTTCAGGCACATGTGTACCATCGCTCAAAAGGAGTTCTTGCTCTGCATTAATTGAAACAGGCGGGAAAAAGCTTGTTTTTGATTTAGGCCCCGGCACAATGAGAAGGCTTCTTGAAGTTGATACTAAAATTTTTGATATTTCATTTATTTTTTTCAGTCATTTCCATCCGGATCATACTGGAGAACTGGTCTCATTTTTATTTTCCTCTAAATATTCCGGTAAAGAACGAAGGCAAACTCCCATAACATTTATAGCTGGCAAGGGTTTTTCAGAGTTTTATAACAGGCTGAAAATGGTATATGGCAACTGGGTTGAACTTGAGCCGGGTTTGATAAATATTGTTGAACTTGATAATAAAAATTATGATATTATAAAATTTGATGATTTTACTATTGAATCGATTCCAGTTGAACATAACGATGAGAGCCTGGCATACAGGGTTACGAGCCGGAACAAAATATCGGTTGTGTATTCAGGTGATACGGATTTTAGTAATAATCTTGTTGCTCTGGCAAATGAAGCTGATTTGTTGATCTGTGAATCAGCTCTTCCGGATGAATTAAAGGCAAATGGCCATTTAACACCGTCTTTTGCAGGTAAAATAGCAACAATGGCAAATGTCAAAAAATTAATACTGACACATTTTTATCCTGAATGCGATGAAGTAGATATTGAAAAAGAATGTCGTAAGACTTATGGTGGTGAACTTATACTTGCTGAGGATTTTATGAGAGTTAATTTTTAGGATCAGGGATCAGGAAGCTATCCTAAATTCCTGATCCTATTCACCTCGAGTAAAAACAGGGAAATAGAGGTGTCTAATGAGCACAAAACGAAATCGTCTCCAACTAACCAACTACAAAAGGATATTATGAAATGGATATTTCTGAAAAGGTAGATTATTGGTTGGATATTGCGGATTATGACATGGAAACAGCGCGTTCCCTTCAGAAAAGCGGAAGGTACCTGTATACGGTTTTCATATGTCAACAGGCTGTAGAGAAGCTGTTAAAGGCAAATTATATGAAAAGGTTTTCCAAAGAAGCCCCATTCTCTCATAATCTTGTTTACCTTAACAGTCTTGTAGAATTAGGTACTTCCGACAGTCATTTGAAACTCATTGCAGAGTTGACCACATTTTATATAGAAGGGAGATACCCTGCCTACAAGAAAAAACTCTCAGCTATGATAGACAAAGAAAAAAGCTCATCAATTTTAAAACGAACAGAGGAGTTATTCAAATGGCTAAAATCAAAACTGAGACAATCAATATCTTACTGAGATATCTATCTGACGTTGAAAAGATATGCCATGTGGACAAGGCCTTTGTATTTGGCTCACATGCTCAAGGACGTGCAGGAAAACACAGCGATATAGACATAGCTATATTTTCTAAAAATGTAACAGATGATAACCGGCTGGACGTCATGGCCAATGCAATAGCCTTGATAAGTAGGTATAAGCTGGATATCCAGCCAATTCTTTTCTCCTATAATGACTATTTGAGCGGAGATAATGATTTCATATCTAATGAGATCAAGAAGAACGGCTTCGAATTGACAAGTGTCTTGCATTAACACGTATCCTAATCAGATTGGTTAATTTTCATGCTTTCCAAAAAAATAACCAAGAGCTAAAGTTATTATTGGAAATTATGACAGTTAAGTTTGGTTGGGTTGAACCTTTGAACCCGTGAACGGTTATGACATGAGATATTATCCGGTTAATCTTGATATACAGAATCGTAAATGTTTAGTGGTCGGTGGCGGCTCAGTGGGCACAAGGAAGGTTATGACACTTGTGGAATGCGGGGCTGTTGTTACAGTTGTAAGTTCCGATGTTGCTGAAGAGCTGCTTGAGCTTGCAGAAAAAAAGATGATAGAGTTGAAGAGAAGGCCTTATGAGTCCTCTGATATTGACGGTATGTTTCTCGTTATCGGAGCTACCGACAACGAGGAATTAAACCGGCAGATAAATAAGGATGCAGAACACCAAAATAAATTGTGCAACATAGCTGACCGACCCGATGCCTGCAATTTTGTTCTTCCTTCTATTGTAAACAGAGGTAATCTTGTAATTGCTATTTCCACTTCAGGTAAAAGCCCGGCTTTTGCAAAAAAAATGCGTCAAGACCTTGAAAAAGAATTCGGAGAGGAATATGACGAGTTTTTACAGTTAATGGGAGCTATACGCAAAAAGGCGTTAAGTGAAAAACACGAACCGGAAGCGCATAAGCACCTTTTTGAACAGCTTATAAATAGAGGACTTGTTGATATGGTCAGGAACCATGATGAGGAAAGAATAAATTCCCTTCTTCTTGAGATTTTTGGCCAGGGATACAGGTTTGAAGAATTAATGAAGGCAGACAGTTAAAGTAACGGTTCAGGGTTCACGGTTCAAAGGTTCAGGGTTAGAGAGCGATGAAGAAATCAAGGCAATCAACCGTGAACGCTTACAAAAAACCTTAAATGGTGAACTTTTGAACCTGCGAACACTTACAAGAGGCTTAAGGTGTAATCAATGGAAATTGTGATTATAGCTACCATTTTTTTCTACTTGATGAGTACGGCGGGATACTTTGCTTATCTTTTCTTGCAGAAAAATTATTTAAATAGAGCTGGATACTTCTTGATGATAGCTGGTTTTTTGTGTAATTCAGCGGCTATTTTTTATGGTTTTTTTAAATCCGGGCTGATTCCTGTTCATAATCTCCATGAAACCCTTATTATTGTCGGATGGTCGATAGCCTGTGTTTTTATAATATTTCAATATAAGTTCAACCTTAGAATTTTTGGCATATATGCTGCACCCCTTGCAGCCATTGTTATGGTATTTGCTTCTCAGATATCCTCTGAGCCTGTTCAGGTTAAAAATATTGTTAATAATTTCTGGCTTATTTTTCATATAGTTTCAATATTTATCGGTGAGGCGTCTTTTGTGCTGGCGGGAGGATTGGGTTTTATGTATCTTGCCCAGGAGCACGCTATTAAGGCCAAGAAACATGGTTTTTTTTTCAGACGCCTGCCTTCGCTGGAGCTGCTTGATACTGCGGGATATAACTGCATAGTTGTGGGTTTTACCATGTTGACCATAGGTCTCGCAACAGGTCTGGTTTATGCTCAAATGGTTTGGGGGAAGTTCTGGAGCTGGGATCCAAAAGAGGTCTGGTCCGGCATAACATGGCTTTTGTATGCTGCATTACTTCATGAGCGCCTTACTGCAGGCTGGCGCGGAAGGAAAGCAGCTATTATGGCTATTGTCGGATTGGCTGTACTCCTGTTTACTTTTTTTGGGGTTAATTTTCTTTTAAAGGGACATCATGGAGAATTTACCAGATTGTAAGAACTTACCAAATTAACTTCCAAACGCCTTGGTGTCTTAGCGCCTTTGTGGCTGAACTATTACTAAAAATCTAAAATTTTATAATTAAAGAAATGCTCGATATAGTTTTATTAGGATTAAATCATAAAACTGCACCAATAGAATTGAGGGAGCTTCTCGCTTTTACCAAAGAGGAAGCTGTTGCTGTTCTGGAGGGTTTGCAAAAGTGTTCGGATATTAACGAAGTAATGCTGATTTCAACCTGTAATCGTGTTGAGGTGCTGCTGACCACTTCAAACGCCATCGACGCTGCTAATTCCGTAAAAACTTATATTTCCGAATTCAAAAAAATACCGATATCTAAATTTGAAGATGCTTTTTATATGCATGATGGCGAGGAGGCTGTCCGCCATATTTTCAGGGTTGCATCAAGCCTCGATTCAATGATGGTTGGAGAACCGCAGATTCTTGGACAGATTAAAGATGCATACCTGGCAACCATCCTGAAAAAGACGTCCGGCGTTATTTTGAACAGGCTGTTGCATAAAACTTTCTTTGTGGCAAAACGTGTTAGAAGTGAAACAGGTATCGGAGATCATGCTGTATCAATAAGTTATGCTGCAATTGAGCTTGCACGGAAAATATTCGGCGATCTTGAGGGGAAAAAGGTGCTTCTGGTTGGTGCCGGCGAAATGGCAGAACTTGCAGTGGAACACCTTATCAGGAACAAGATCGGAGAAATCTTTGTTGCAAACAGAACGTTTGAAAGGGGCGTTGAGCTATCCAACAGATTCAAAGGCAAAGCTATACGTATTGAAGAAATCCCAGATTGTTTAAAGGTTGTGGATATAATAATCAGCTCGACTGGTTCGCCCACTTTCGTTATTGTGCGCGATCAGGTTAAGGGAGTTATGCGCAGCAGGCGTAACAGGCCCATTTTCTTTATAGACATTGCGGTTCCCCGTGATATTGATCCTGATATAAACCGGCTTAACAATGCATATGTTTATGACATAGATGATTTAAAAGGAGTTATTGAGGAAAATATAAAAGATAGAAATAAAGAATCCATCAAAGGGGAGAGGATCGTTGATGAGGCTGTAATTAGTTTTAAGCAGTGGCTTGAGGGTCTTAGCGCGGTTCCTACAATAGTTGCCTTGAGGGACAAGATAGATACCATTGCGAGGACCGAGGTTGACAAGACCTTGCAGTCCTTAAATCACCTTTCAGATAATGACTGCCAGGCAATTCACAGAATGACCAATTCACTTATAAATAAAATTCTGCATGATCCGACTATTTTTTTAAAAAGCAATGGATGCTATGGAGATAGGTTTGCTTATATTGATCTAACTCGAAAACTTTTTAAACTAGATGACTGAGCCAATTTCAAAACGTCCCATTTTGTTCAATCTCTGCGTCAGGCTCAAATTTTAATCCTCGAAATACTCAATGTATTCCTGTGGTTAAAATTTTCGCCTTCCTTGACCTTGAACAAACTGAAACGTTTTGAAACCAGCTCGACTGATAACACATTTTGGAGGATTAATTTTGAAGAAAACAGCATTTCTTTTTCCCGGACAGGGTTCACAGTCAGTTGGTATGGGTCTTGATTTTTATCAGGAATTTGACTTTGCAAGACAATTATTTGATATGGCAGAGGAAATTACCAAAACAAACTTGTCGAGACTCTGCTTCAAAGGCCCTATGGAAGATCTTACTATGACGGTTAATCTTCAGCCCGCAGTAACTGCTGTAAATCTTATATGTCTTGCAGCTTTAGAAAAAGAAGGCCGGGGAGCGGATATTTCAGCAGGACACAGCCTCGGCGAATATAGTGCATTAAATGCATCAGAAGTTATTTCAAAAGAGGATACATTAAGGCTTGTATTTAAAAGAGGCGAGCTTATGCACAGGGAATCGACAAAGCAGGAAGGTGCTATGCATGCAATTATTGGACTTGCCATTGATAAAGTTCAGGGACTTGTTGATGAGGTTCAAAGTGACGGCGTTGTAACAGTTGCAAATCATAATACTGAACATCAGATCGTTATAACCGGTGCCCCGGAGCAGGTTGAAAAAGTTTCGTCTCTTGCTGTTTTACAGGGGGCAAGAGCAGTACCTTTAAAAGTCAGCGGAGCATGGCATAGTGAACTTATAAAAGGGGCAGTGGATGAGTTCGGGGATTTTCTTGATACTGTTTCTTTTAACACGCCGGAAAGAGCGATTATCCATAATGTTACGGCCGATTTTGGAAAACATTCTGATGAAATTAAGTCTATTATGGCAAGGCAGTTATGCAGTCCTGTCAGATGGTATGACTCGATGCAAAGGCTGATTGAGGAAAAGGTGGAAGTATTCGCTGAGATCGGTCCGGGAAGAGTGCTTACAGGTTTATTAAAAAAGATTCTCCCCGAGAATTATTCCTGCAGTATCTATAATATCAACAGCTTGAAGAATATGGAAAAGTTTCTTAAAGAAACTTGACGGTTTTAAAAATATTCATAAAACTTTAATCTTTACTTTAAAATTTAATTATGATAATTGCATCTTTTATTAAATTCTTAAATTTTTTAATTTTCAAGGGTTTATCATGAAAAAGAAAGACGTTGAATATTTTAGAGAGCTATTGACCAATAGTTTGGAAGAGCTTTTGAGTAAGGCGGATGATACGGTTTCGGGAATGACTGATCCAAAAGAAAATTTTCCTGATCCAACAGATCGCGCTTCACTTGAATCTGACCGCAATTTTATGCTTAGAATCAGGGATAGAGAAAGCAAGCTTATAAAGAAGATTAAGAAAGCCCTTGAACGCATTGAAAAGGGTACGTTTGGTGTTTGTGATAAATGCAGTGAAGACATTTCTATTAAGAGGCTTAAAGCCAGGCCTGTTACTACCCAATGCATAGAATGTAAAACAAAAGAGGAGGCTTTAGAAAAAGCTCTTGGATTGTAACAATAATGCAGGGATAGATCTTCATATCCACTCGACTGCATCTGACGGAACTTTTTCACCAGCAGAAATCCTTGCCTTAGCCAAGGATCTTAATTTAGCTGCAATAGCTATTACAGATCATGATACCATAAATGGTTCTAAAGAGGCGCTTGGCATTGGCGTTCCTCCTTCATTAAAATTTTTAACCGGTGTTGAAATAAGTGCATCTCCGCCCCCATCTTTTCAATATTCAGGAAGTTTACACATCCTGGGATATTCTATCAAAATTGATAATCCTCTCTTGAATAAGAGTCTTGCCACACTTCAAGAAGCCCGAAAAAACCGAAATCCTGGAATTATTGATCGTCTTAATAGCATGGGTGTTGCTGTTTCAATGGATGAATTATTAAATGAGGTTGGCGGTGGTCAGTTGGGGAGGCCGCATATTGCGAGGCTTATGGTAAAAAAAGGTTATGTTGAATCAATTAAAGAGGCCTTTGATAAATACCTTGGGAAGGGCAAGCCGGCATATGTTGATAAATATCGCATTGACTGCTCCAGGGCAATTGAAGTCATACTTGATGCAGGAGGTATCCCTGTTATAGCGCATCCCTATCTTCTTAATCCAGGGAATATTGAAGATATAGAGGAGCTTGTTATAACTTTAAAAGCAATGGGTCTAAAGGGTATTGAAGTTTATTATCCGGAACACTCGCCGTATGTTATTTCCCGGTTGGCAGATATGGCAAATAGACACAAATTATTGATGACAGGCGGTACTGATTTCCACGGTTCTTTGAAACCGGAAATCAAAATGGGATCAGGAAAGGGAGATTTTCTTGTACCTTATATATTATATGAAAAGTTGATGGAAAGTATATAAATCAAATATGAAACAGACAGATCTTTCTGAATTTGAACAAAAAATTCTGTATAAATTTAATGAGATAACTACCCTTGAAGAGGCTCTCAGCCACAGTTCCTTTGTTAATGAGCAAGATGATGCAACCATAAGGGATAATGAGCGTTTTGAGTTTCTTGGAGACGCGGTATTAAACCTTGTTGTGGGGCATATTCTTATGCAGCGTTATCCCGACTTAAATGAGGGCGATCTTTCAAGAATGCGTGCAGGCCTTGTTAATGAGTCTCAGCTCGCAACTATAGCCCGCACAATTGATTTGGGTTCTTTTTTAAGACTCGGCAGGGGAGAAATTCAAACAAATGGCCGCGGAAAAAATTCCATATTGGCTGATACTTTTGAGGCGGTAATAGCCGCTGTATATATTGATGGCGGTTTTGATGAAGCATTTAAGATGATTGAAAACCATTTTTCTGATTTGCTGAGTTCTATTGGTGACTTGCTGGACAATCACGATTATAAGAGCCGGATTCAGGAGCTTGTTCAGGAAAGTCATAAGATAATACCTCAATACAGAGTGCTTCATGAAAGCGGTCCGGATCACGACAAGACTTTCAATGTCCAACTGGATGTGCGCGAAGTAAGAACAGAAGGAATCGGCAAGAGCAAAAAGATGGCGGAACAGGATGCCGCCAGAAAAGCTCTTGAAATTCTGAAAGATAAAGGAGTCCATATGTAGGGGCACGATGCATCGTGCCCCTACCGTGTAAGGAGTAAACAGTGGATTTATCCACCTGCCATGCGAGACCTGAGATATATGGAAAGCGCAAAGTAACCAACCGTGAACTGTGAACCTGACAACTTGAGTAGTTACGAGAAACCTTTTATTGTTCCGGTTTTTTTACCTAATATAGGGTGTCCTCATAAATGTGTTTTCTGCAACCAGTCCGCTATAACAGGAGTAAAACAAAAAACACCTTCTCCTGAAGAGATTGGGTTACATATAAATCGGTTTCTAAATTATAAAGGGAAGAACAGAAGTTTAGTTCAGGTCTCATTTTTTGGCGGTAATTTTCTTGGACTCAAAATTGATTTCATAAAGTCTTTACTTCATGAAGCCACAAAATTTGTAATTGAAGGAAGAGTTGACAGCATTAGATTTTCCACACGTCCTGACACTATAGATTACGAAAGACTGGATATTTTAAAGGAATTCCCTGTCGCTACAGTTGAAATCGGTGTCCAGTCCATGGATGATAAGGTGCTTTCATTATCTGAACGGGGGCATACATCTTCAGACACAGAAAAAGCAGTCAGTATCCTAAAAGAGAGAAATTATGAAATCGGCCTTCAGATGATGATTGGCCTGCCTGGTGATAACGGGGCAGGATCTTTATATTCAGCAAAGAGGATTGCCGCACTTTCTCCTGATTTCGTCAGAATTTATCCTACCCTGGTGCTTAAAAACACTATTCTGTCCAGATGGTATAAAGAAGGAAAATATACTCCCGTGTCTCTTGAACAATGCATTACGTTTGTGAAAGATATTTATCTGATATTCAGAGAAAAGAAGATACAGGTAATCCGTATGGGCATTCAGGCATCCGAGCATTTTGAAAGGGAATCAACAATTCTGGCAGGTCCTTATCACCCGGCCTTCGGGCATCTTGTTCATTCGGAGATATTTCTTGATATGGCGTCGTCTATTATCGAGTCCGAGAAAATTGACTGCCGTGATTCAGTCGGAATAAAAGTTCATCCCAGGAGTGTCTCAAAGATGAGGGGAATAAAGAATTTTAATATAAAAACTCTTGAAAAAAGATTTAACATTAAATCAGTTGAAATTATACCTGATCACTCTCTTGCAGAAGATGTAGTAGCGGTTTACAGTTTACAGTTAACGGTTGATCAAAACACAAAAACAAGAGGGGGGTGTAGTACAAAAAAAAGTGACATAAATTATATCAAGTAATCAATGTCGAATGTCGAACAAGGAATGTCGAATTACGAAGGAAGGTACTTAATAATTTTAAAAAAACATCCACACTTCGATATTCAATATTCCCTGTTCGACGTTCATCATTCAATTGGTGCTTTTTGGCACCGAAATGGTCACGTTTTGTTCTATGTCGCTTTTTTGTATTACACCCAGCAAGAGGTTTAGTTCATATCGCCAATTGGAAAAACTGTAAACCGACAACTGTGAACTGTAAACCGTTTCCTTACATCCCTGATTTAAAAAAGTTTTCCGGTTCAGTGATTAAATCTGGCGTTGTTGTATATTCTGTTGGTACAGTTCCTTCCTTGAAGCATTCAAATATTGTCTTCTTAGATTCAGGAATAGGTAACAGTCCGGTTTCCGCATCGATTTTAGAAAAAACCACTTCTTCCGGTATATGGAAGACCTTTACAGGTTTATCAGCAAGTACATACTTCATGAAACCAAGCCATATAGGGCTTGCGGCCCTGGAACCGGTTTCACTTTTACCAAGGGAGCTTTCATCATCAAAGCCTACCCATGTCCCGGTAATATAACGAGGGGTGTACCCCACAAACCAGGCATCGTGTAAATTGTTTGTTGTGCCGGTTTTGCCTGCAACCGGTCTGTTCAATTCCCGTACCCTCCGGCCTGTTCCATGTTTTACCACTCCTTCAAGCAGGCTGGTAATTATATAAGCTGTGCTCTGATCTATTACCTTTTTTCTTTTGATAGCGGCTTCCTCAAGCACATTGCCGTTTCGGTCAATTATGTGGGTTATAAAAACAGGTTCTATGAGGTAGCCGAGATTGGCGAAGACAGAATATGCTTTTACAATTTCTAGCAGAGACATACCGGAAGACCCCAGAGCTATTGAAAGATCCCTGCTCAGATTTGAAGTAATGCCAAGTTTTTTGGCATAATCTATTGCGTAATCAATACCAATGTCTTTTAAAATTTTGATGGTTACTACATTACGAGATTTTACAATGGCATCGCGCAGAAGGGTAGGGCCGTGAAATTTTTCTTCGTAATTCCTGGGTTTCCATGTAAAATTATGTTCAGTATCCTCAAATACTATCGAAGAATCAATTATAACACTGGCAGGGGTATATCCTTTGTCAATTGCAGCCGCATAGATTACAGGCTTAAAAGCGGAACCGGGCTGACGTCTCGATTGAATGGCCCTGTTGAACTGGCTTTTCCTGAAGTCTCTTCCTCCAATTACTACTTTTACATGGCCTGTTTCAGCCTCAATAGAAAGCAGTGCTGCCTGGGCCTTTGGCTCCTGTTCCAGTTCGAGTTCCCATAGATCCGATTCAGTTATTTTATTTTTAATTTTTACCAGTATAACATCGCCGATATCTATGACTTCTCCAGGATGTTTTACTCTAACTTCGTAGTAGGGCACTTCGGGATCAGGCTTTCTCGCCCAGCGCATACTATTAATATTAATTATCCCCTGAGCATTTCCAATACGAACAATAGCGGTATCGTTAGTATCATTAACCTCAATTACGACTCCATTAACTATCTTTCCTTCTTCAACAGGATTTTCTTCAAGCTCTTCCTGGAGTTCTTTTGAAAAAGCTTCGATTTCTTCTTCCGCTAAATGTTTGAGGGGGCCACGATAACCCTGGCGTTTGTCAAGAGCCTTTAAACCTCTTTCTACCTCTTTCCTTGCAGTCTTCTGCATTTCAATATTAACAGCAGTATAAATCTTGAGCCCATCATTATATAAAGCCTCAGGGCCGTATTTTTTTTCAACATAACGCCTTATATGCTCTGTATAAAAGGGGACCTTTTCAATATACCAGTTGCGCCGGGGTTTTATATCCAGTTCGGTATTTATAGCTTCTGTCGCTTGAATATTTGTAATATAGCTTTCAGCAATCATGCGGTTTAGAACGTATATCTGGCGTTGCTTTGCTTTTTCAGGACTTTTGAAAGGTGAATATCTGCTGGGGGCCTGGGGCAGCCCTGCTAAAATAGCGCATTCGGCAAGGTTCAAGTCTTTAGCGGATTTGCCGAAGTAATTTCCTGCAGCAGCTTCCACGCCATATGCGCCATGTCCCATATATATTTGGTTCAAATATAGAAAGAGAATTTCTTCTTTGGTAAATTTCTTGTCTATGCGATATGCAAGAATGACCTCTTTTATTTTGCGGGTGTAATTTTTTTCAGGTGTGAGCAAGAAAGACTTGGTAACCTGCTGAGTAATAGTGCTTCCACCCTGAACTATGGTACCAGCCTCGATATTTTTAAAATAAGCTCTTATAATACTTAAAAAATCTATTCCCTTATGCTTAAAAAATCTTGCATCCTCTGCTGCAATAAAAGCGTCTATGAGCATTTTCGGCATTTCGGAAAGAGGTATAACAATTCTGCGTTCATTATAAAACTCAGCAATTTTTCTGTTGTCATCCGAATAAACAGTTGTAATAATTGGAGGATGATAATCGGCTAAAGAAGAAATTTTAGGAAGATCTCTGCTGAGGTAAAAATAAATCCCGCCGATGGCAATGGAGCTTGATAATATTATTAATACGATAAGTCTGGCAAACCATAAGAAAATATTCGTTATAAATCTTCCTGTTTCTCGTTTGGCTCGCTTTTTTAATATTTCAGATGTGCTTTTTTGTTTAACCATATTATAAATACCTTATCAGATATCCAATCAGTTTTCAAGAATCTGTTAATACCTAAATTGAGCGATTTTTTACTTGATCTGCGCCGATCTCTTGCGCATAAAGGCTTCGCAAAAATCCTCGACGTATCCACGGGTATGCCTGCGGTTTTTGCAAATCCTTATGCATCAAGATTTCAGCACATATCTTCGCAAAAAATCGTTCAACTTAGGTAATATGAAAAAGAATTTGACTTTATTACATAATATAGTTATCTAATCAAGTTTTAATTCATCATCAGAAAATCTATAAATTAACGAGGCTTATACCCATGATCAGACTCAATTTTAATAAAATCAGAGGCCTTGTCCCCGCTATAGTCCAGGATTATGAAACAGGGGAAGTATTAATGCTGGCTTTTATGAATCAAGAAGCCTGGGAGACAACCCTTTCAACAGGCAAGGCTACATTTTACAGCCGTACAAGGAATGAACTCTGGATAAAGGGAAAAACTTCAGGGAATATGCAGATAGTTAAAGAGGTAAGAATAGATTGTGATGATGATACAGTTCTTTTGAAGGTTGAACAGGTTGGAGGTGCCGCCTGTCACACGGGTCATAAAAGCTGTTTTTATAAAAGAGTCGAAGAAGATGGATCAATAAAAATTATTGGAAAGCCTTTGTTTGATCCTGAGGAGGTATATAAGAAATGAGTAGAAAATTAAAACTGGGCATTCCCAAGGGCAGCCTGCAAAATGCTACAATAGCACTTTTCAAGCGGTCAGGGTGGAAGATAAATGTTAATGGAAGAAGCTATTTCCCTGAAATTAACGATGACTCAATTGAATGTGCGATTTGCAGGGCTCAGGAGATGTCGCGTTATGTAGAAAACGGAACTCTTGATGCAGGGCTGACAGGGAAGGACTGGATTGCTGAAAACAGCTCTGATGTTCGTGTTGTTGCTGATCTTGTTTACTCCAAGGTAAGTGCGCGTCCTGCGAGGTGGGTGCTGGCTGTTCCTTATGACTCGCCGATTAATAAGCCCGAAGACCTTCAGGGGAAAAAAGTGGCAACAGAGCTGGTTGAATTTACGAAAAGATACTTTGCTGAAAAGGGTATTGATGTCGCAATTGAATTTTCATGGGGTGCGACAGAGGCAAAGGTTGTTTCCGGTCTTGCAGATGCCATCGTTGAGGTTACTGAGACCGAAAGCACAATAAAGGCGCACGGACTCCGTATTATAAAGGAACTGATGCAAACCAATACTCAGCTTATCACAAATCACAATGCATGGGAGGATGCTTTTAAAAGAGAAAAGATAGAACAGATGGCTCTTTTACTTAAAGGAGCTCTTCTCGGTGAAAAACTGGTTGGGCTTAAAATGAATGTGCCTGAATCGAAAATTAAAAATATTGTATCTCTGCTCCCAAGCCTGAATGCCCCAACAGTAGCACCCCTTTATCAGTCAAAATGGTTTTCAGTAGAAACAGTTGTAGACTCCGATGTTGTCAGGGATTTAATCCCAAACCTTCTTAAAAATGGTGCTGAAGGTATAATTGAGTATCCGCTTAATAAGGTAGTATAGTTGATGATTGAAGGTATTTCGTCAATTTTTAAAAATGGACGGCACGGACAAACAAGTTTGTCCATGGCACCCTGCCCAATAACTCACGAAAATCTGTGTAATCTGCGTAATCTGTGGATTAAAGACATTATTATAAATGAAAATAAAATTCGCTGAATTCATTACAAGCGCTGTTAAGCCGTCTCAGTATCCTCCGGCAGTCCTGCCGGAAATAGCTTTTGCAGGACGTTCCAATGTGGGCAAATCTTCTCTTATTAATACGCTGTTAAACCGGAAGCGTCTGGTTAAGACAAGTTCAACACCAGGGCGTACTCAGCTTATCAACTTTTTTCTTATAAATGAGAAATTTTCGTTTGTAGATCTTCCCGGGTACGGATACGCAAAGGTCCCAGCGTCTATACAGAAAACCTGGGGTCCCATGATTGAGACATATCTTACTTATAGGAAAACTTTAAAAGGTATTGTATTAATTATGGATATACGACGTATGCCCGGTAAGTACGAATTGGATCTTATGGACTGGCTTTATCATTATAATATTCCGGCTGTCCTTATACTGACGAAGGCTGATAAACTGTCAAAAACAAAACAGATTAAGCAGCATTTTTCCATATCAAACGCCCTGTCTGTTGACAGGAATGACTTGATACTGTTTTCCGCAAAATCACGTCAGGGAAAAGACAATGTGTGGGCTGCCTTAGGAGAGGTATTAAACCTTTGAAGAAATCAAATAACAGGTTCGCCGGCTTTAAATCAGGATTTGTGGCCATTGCCGGTGCTCCCAATGTCGGGAAATCCACTCTTTTAAACAGGATGATCGGCGAGAAAATTTCAATTACTTCCAAAAAGCCACAGACCACACGCAATCGTATAATCGGGATAGTGCACAGACCCTCCTTTCAGATAGTTTTTATTGATACACCCGGAATCCACAGGCCAAAAGGTCCGTTAAACATTAGAATAGTTGATGTCGCGCTTTCGGCCCTGGCTGATGTTGATTTGATTTTAGTTGTTTTAGACGTGACAAATCCTGACCCTGAGTCTGAAAAGATTCTGGTAAAACGACTTGGAAAACAAAAAAGACCGGTTATTCTTGTCCTTAACAAGATAGATCTAATAAAAAAACCCGAACTTCTTATTATCATAGATAAATGGGTAAAGGCTTACCCTTTTGAGGCTGTTATACCTGTTTCCGCAAAACATGGGACTCAGGTGGAAGAGCTTATCAAGGCGATGGAGCGCATTCTGCCGAATGGGCCCCCATTCTTTCCTGAAGATGCCATAACTGATATGCCGGAACGCTTTATTGCCGCCGAGATGGTTCGTGAAAAGGTTTTTCGTTTAACCGGTGAGGAAGTGCCATACTCAATAGCTGTGACTATTGATTCTTTTTCCGAAGACGCCAAAGGTTCTCTTGTGAAAATATATGCAACCATTCATGTTGAGCGTGATTCCCAGAAAGGCATAATAATAGGAAAAAGCGGGAGCAAGCTTAAAAAAATAGGCGAGGAGGCTCGCATGGAAATCCAGAGGATGGTCGGCGCAAAGGTTTTTTTAAAGCTTTTCGTGAGGGTGCAGAAAAACTGGAGCAAAGACACTAAGGCTTTGAGAAGATTCGGTTACTGATGATTGTTTCTTTTCATCCCTGTTTTGGGGCAGATAAATATATAATTTGTGCAGGACGCAAGCCCGATGCTGATGATCTTGCCGCAATGAAGGCTGCCGATGCTGTAATCCTGCCTCAGGGTTGCAATGAAGTCCTTTACAATATGGCAAGTAAAAATTGCTCCAATATATTTCCTGATTATGAGGCAAAGTTTAAGTATCCCGGCAAAATAGGCCAGATTCGTCTTTTCCGGGAAACAAATGTTTTACACCCGAAATCTGTGACTTTTGAGAGAGTTGATTCTTTTTTAGATAATTATGGAGCAGAACCCGAAAACCTTGCTTTTGATTTTCCGTTTGTATTCAAGTTCGACTGGGGTGGAGAGGGTTACGGTGTATTTTTGATAACTTCTCCTGAAGAGTTTAAAGATGCTATTCAAAAGGCTTTAAATTTTGAACGTGCTGGCCATGTGGGTTTTTTGATACAGGAATATATTCCTTCACAAGGCAGAAGCTTGAGAGTCGTTGTAATAAGGCAAAAATTTATTTCCTACTGGCGTGTCCAGAAAAATACAGAAGAATTTTGCTCCAGCCTGGCAAACGGAGCTTATTTAGACTTTGATTCCGATCCTGATCTGCAGGAAGCGGCAGTAAAATCAGCAAAGCATTTCTGTAAAATGACAGGAATAAATCTGGCAGGTTTTGATTTTCTCTTTTCATCAGAAGCAGTTGTAAAAGAGCCGTTTTTTCTTGAAATAAACTATTATTTTGGCAGGCGTGGTCTGGGCGGGTCTGAGAAGTATTATGAAATACTTGAGTCAGAAATAAATAAATGGACTTGCAGCCTTGGTTTAAACCTAATATGAAAAAAAACAGTTTAAAGCCATTTGCATATGATCTTGATGATAAAGATATAAAGAGAGAACGCAATAAAGCAAAAGACTTGAGGGCTTCACAGTGGTGGAAACGCTGTCTTGCAAAAGGGATATGCCATTACTGCGGAAAGCAAACCCCGCCAAAGGAACTTACAATGGATCATATCGTGCCGATATCGCGTGGAGGCAGGAGCACAAAAGGCAACGTAGTTACTTGTTGCAAGGAATGCAATAACAAAAAAAAGCATTTTCTTCCAATGGAATGGGAGCAATATTTAAATGGTCTCAGTTAAAATTGACGGCTTTATAAAAAATTGATCGAAGCATCAGTTTTTTCAAATCAGAGTTCATCCCACTTTTCTGCCATCTTTTCAAATCAATTATGCACTGATTCTATAATCAAGAATGTGAGGGGACATGTCGAGAAGTTCCAGCAGTACCTTTGTTGATCCTGTTGGAATTCTTTTCCCTTGCTCCCATTGTCTGACAGAGGACGGACTAACATTTAACAATTTGGCAAATACGGTTTGACTCAAATTCCTCTTTTTTCTGATTTTTTTAATTTGTGTCGATGTTATTACAACCTCAGAAATTTTAACTCCAAGTGAATTGAGTTCTTTTTGTGTAAACGAGGATTCAAACCCAGATTTAAGCATATCCTGAACAGTTGTTCCAATTGCTTCTTTTATTGATTTTCTCATTTGGTATTCTCCAAGTTTAATAAGGCTTTTTGTGATATTGCCTTTTCGAGTTGTTCAGAGTTTAACGATAAAAGATCATTGGCCAATTTTTTGAAATACTGCAACTCGTTTTTATTAATATTTTCTTTTTCATTTTTTCCAAAACCAAAAAGAAAAATGGCAATATCGTCCGCCTTAAAGACAATAATCGTTCTGTAACCTGAGCTTTTTCCACTATGTTCACGCTTAACACGCACTTTGAATAAGTGGTTGCCCAAATTAGCCGTTGATAACCCTGCTTCTAAATCGTTGATTGCATCAAGTAAGTTTTTATTGCTCAATTGAACCTTTTTAGACCATTTTTTAAACCATTTGGTTGTAAGTCTCTTCATGAATTATAAATATATCACATTGTGATACAGCTATCAAGATATGTTTTGAGGGATTGTTTATAGTTTAAAGATTTGCCTTGTTGTGTGCCGGG
>Ga0255429_1078_pt1 | contig 20872 bp, 13 predicted proteins | sample ANMaggSeSYBR02H9_FD_182636 | JGI IMG/M metagenome (GOLD analysis project Ga0255429, IMG submission 182636) | Sediment cell enrichment communities from methane seep in Santa Monica Basin, California, United Staets - ANME aggregate JGI... | ecosystem: Environmental > Aquatic > Marine > Cold seeps >... | reverse complement strand
TTTACTTTACTATAGAAATAGTCGCTTCCATCATTTCCGTTCCATGATGCCACTTTCATAAGTGCTGCAGTAGCGCCAGACAACGTCGGAATGCTGACAGTACAGGACTTGACTCTGCCGGCACGAACCCAAAACTCTTGGGGAACCCCCGTTGCCTTATATATTTTTACGGAAGACGTAGTCCGTTGGAGTGTCAAGTTGTTGACTGCATTCGTTACAAACCAATAACCGTTATTATCCCTTATTCTTGCTATTAGCTTTATTCTACCGGGCACTTGATCAGGAACCCATTGGGTATTCCATGTGACCTGATAGGGGGCGCCTATGTCAGTCCCTACATGATTCTTAATACCAATCTGTTCACTCCAGGATCCTTTGTGATAGTTTCTATGAAAATCCAGATAGTTACCATCTCCATCCGTATCGTGATCATCATAATAGGCCAGAAAATCCACTCTGCTGACACTGCCTGAAGTAGCAACTGCGATTGTTGGGTTGTCGCTAAACGTTGAATTTGAACTATGCGAAGTTACTTGTCCGGAGGCATGAGGCTTGTTTGAATTGTAATATACCCGCACGACTACTCCATACCATCCCCACTGTCCCCAACCCCAGGCATTAGGTCCAGACGTGCCTTCAAACGTATTTATTCCTGTTTTAAGGTGACTCAATGGAACTTCAATAAGGTGATTTACTTGTTGCATGTACATATTCCCAGGAGAGGGGCATGGGCCAAGCGTATGAAGTTCGGGAATGGTAATCCAGGGGTTGCCATTGAAACGGAATCTCTTGTTAATCGTCCCCACATGTCCTGTCCAAAAATCTTTGACAATTTCAGCATGAATAGCGCCTTGTAAATCATCAATGCCCAACCTCAGTATGGGATTGGGAAGATACGGCGCTGCTCCCGGATTCGTAGCATTCGGATCGGTTACACGCCAATTATTGCTATTGTGGTTAAATGTAAATTCCTTGTAGATGTCACCGGGCCCCGGTGCTCCTCCGGCAAATTGGGCGAATACGATATTAGCCGTAATACAAGTAAATAAGATTGATGCAACAATGATAAAAATAGCCTTGTTTTTCATAACTAACTTCTCCCTTTTTAATTTGGTGTGAAACTATTTATCTGAAAATCTATATATCAAAGTACCCAAGCAATAAGTGCACCAAACTTTGGAAGGCTCAATAACTAATTAATGCCTGACCGTGTCGTATTTCGAATTTCTGAACGAAAACGTGGGTTTTCGTTCAGACACTAATTAATAATAAAAATTTCGTAGATTTTAGATTTCGTACGGTGTATTTTTTCTGTAGGATTTCCCCGACACCAGATGATAACATTAGTCTGCAATAGTAACTATAATAACAAATAGTTAAGCCGCATATCATGTTTCCGGTCTGATGTGTATGATATTTCCTGCAAGAGGGATGTCTTGGGATACCTTTGCAAGTTTGCAATTTTCCGTGATATAGACCGGCCCTTGCTTACACTCGGCACATCTTTTTTAATTGTTCAAACTGAGATGAGATCGGAAGATAAGTTCATTCGCAACATAATTCGTTGGATTTCGTTAAGATATATTGGGTTCATAACTATAACAATATCGGGACGATATTGTCGGAGAAACTCTGGCCGGACGATTTTCTGGCCGGTGCCTGCTATATACATTCCGTGCTTAGCTGAATTGATATCCACCACATATTCGATCTTGTCCTGCAGCTTGAGCGTATTCAAGAAGGTGACTCCCTTGGATCCTGCTCCCCATATTACAACCCGTTGCTTATTATCTTGCATCCTTTCCAGCTTACACTTTAACTCTTCTATCTTGCTATTATATCTATCAGCGAATGCCGAGACATAATCTGCTGTTTCTTCAGAACTGTTGCAATTATTTTCTTCCAAATGTGATAGACCTTCCACAGGCAAAGCGTCGATACAAAGGAACTGTCCTTCGAATCCATCCTTCAGTCTTGTTACATGGAATCCGCAGGCATCAAATATATGCGCAAGCGAATGGAAAGTAAAGTAGCCGCAATGCTCATAAATCAGATCCCAAATGCCAAGATTTTTCAAGGTAAACATTACATTGGGAACTTCGAAGTATACAACCGTGCCTGATTGACTGGTTATAGAACGACGTACAGAGTTCAAGAAATCACGCGGAAACCGGATGTGCTCTAGTACATGTCGACAGCATATGATGTCCGAATTATAATTTGCGTAACGTTCTGAATAGAAATCCTGGATGATAGTAAAGTGGCCTTTAGCCGGATTCTGAATTCGTCCAGACACGTAGCTTGGGTCAAAGCCAATTCCGCGATTCTGTCCAAGCTCGCAGAGCATCATCAAAAAATCACCCTTGCCACAACCAATCTCTATTATATCCTTATTATATAGATCATAACCCTGGAGCAATCTTGTTGCCAGAGATCTGGCATATTCCTGGAAACGTGGGGAGAAGTGCAGGGAATTTTCATATTCCTGACTATATTTCATAAGATCGGGATTGAATGCGATATTGAAAACATGTCCACAGGCTACGCAAAATCCCAGTCGAATATCTCCTTTTGGAACCCGCAAAGCATCCTCGCGACTCGGCCACAGTCGGTTGCAATGGACAGGCACATCGCTTATTTCGACAAAAATATCAATATCTGTTGAGTCGCATACAGGGCAACTATCTGATACATAGGTGGATTGTCTGCTATTCATAGAAATTTTGTTTACAAAGTGACGATCATAGTGTCAAGAGATGTGGATTCAGGCCCATCCTGTTGAGATCCTGTTTAATTTCATCATAGTAAATGGGATTCATTATGATAACCATGTCAGGTTTGTATTCCTGCAAGAATTCTGGAGCAACAATTTCCTGGCCGGTTCCCGCCATGTAAAATCCATATCTGTAAGGATTGATGTCTACCACATATTCTATGGCATCGTAGACTTGAAAGGTTGTCAAAAATGAGACGGCTTTTGAGCCGGAGCCCCACAGAACAAGCCGCTGATCCTTTGTACGAATTGCTTGCAAACGCTTCTGCCAGCTAAAAAACTTACTCTGATATTTGGTCTGAAAGCCTTCCACATAATTTTTGAGTTTTTCAATATCGTCTTCCTGCGGAAGAGGTGGCAGAAATGGCGAATCAGCAGGCTTGGCCTCAATGATGAGATATTGATCGTCATATTCCGTTGCCATGTGTATCACATCAAATCGGCATTTTCGAAAGAGTCTTGCTAAGGATCCAGGACTAAAATAGGAACAGTGTTCGTAGTAAATATCTTCAAAGGCACAGTCACGCAAAATACGCGTAACGTCCGGAATCTGAAAAAAAACAATTGTGTTCAGCCTGCCATCAATGCCCTGCCGCACCATACGAACGAATTGTTCCGTACGGTGAATATGCTCCAGTGTCATCTTACAGCAAATGAAATCCGTTTGATAACCAGCATATTTTTCTGAATAGAAATCCTGTATGAAGGTGATTCGATCAGCCGCTTTGCTCGTATGCCTCCCCCCCACATAAGCTGGATCAAATCCAACACCGCGGTTTTGACCCAGTTCACAGAGCAGGGTCAAAAATTCACCCTTCCCGCAACCAATTTCGAGAATATCTTTGTAATGCAGGTCATATTTTTCTATCAAGTAAGTTGCCAAATTATGCGAAAATTTGGTAAAAGTCGACGAACATCCCTGTGATTCTTCACAATCGGATGAATATTCGAGCATCCTGGCATCGAAAGCAACATTGGAGATAAATCCGCAATTACAGCAAAAACCCAATAAGATATCCCCCGTTGGGTAATTAAGGGCTTTTTCACGAGTCGCCATGTTCAAAACGCTGTGCACAGGGAAGTTGTTCACCTGATGAAAAACTGACATCCCTCTTAAATTGCAACTCGGACACACAAGGTCTATCGATGCATTGCCTGTCAAAAGGTCAATATTTTTTGAGAAAGATCCTTTCATCTTAAAATCGCACTCTTAAATAATTACTGTAAAGCCTAAGTTGAGCGATTTTTTGCGAAGATATGTGCTGAGATCTTGATGCATAAGGATTTGCAAAAACCGCAGGCATACCCGCGGATATGTCGAGGATTTTTGCGAAGCCTTTATGCGCAAGAGATCGGCGCAGATCGAGTAAAAAATCGCTCAATTTAGGTAAAGGTAAAACCTTTATATGGTACCACTATAGAAAGTGGTTTAGGCGGATTAATCACACGGCAAAAACAAAGCCGTTAAACAACCGTAGGATATGGGATAGGGAGAATAAATTTTCCTCCCTTCTGTCGATAGGAAGCCTGCTGTCGCAAAATTTCTTCCGCAAAATTCCAAGCCAACAGTAAAACATAGTCCGGCATCTCTTCAAGAAGTTTTTCAGCCCCATAAATTGGCAAGTGCTTGCCAGGCATATATAATCCCTGTTTGTAGGTATTTCGGTCAACAACAAAGTCAATGATTTCTTTGCCAATTTCTACATAATTGATTAACGTAGCTCCCTTGGCCGCGGCACCATAGGCCGCAATGCTTTTCCCATCTGCCTTAAGTCCGTACAGAAAATCGAGCAAGGAGGTTTTTAGTTCATTGACTTTATTAGCAAAATTGACATAATACGTTAGCTTGTTCATTCCAAGGGTAACTTCATTTGCAAGGTGTGAACGAACAGATTCACCAACCGCCTCATTAGGGCTTACATACAGCCTAAGCGATCCGCCATGAATCGACAGCGGTTTCACTTTATTCAGGTACAACGAGTGCCTTCTGAATAAATTGTCCAGAGCCGTTACAGAGAAATAGCAAAGATGCTCGTGGTAAATCGTATCAAACTCACAGTAATCAATTAACTCTTTCAAGTAAGGCACCTCTATAACAGCAATACCATCGTCCTTTAACAAGATTCTGATACCTTCTACAAAGCCGTTGGTGTCTTCAACATGGGCCAATACATTGTTAGCGTGAATAACGTCAGCAGCTCGACCTTCTGCACGCAACTGTTCGGCTAATTCCTTTGTGAAAAAAGTTTTTAGTGTGGGAACACCATTCTTTTCCGCAGCCAGCGCCGGACCTTCTGCCGGATCTATGCCAAGAGAAGGGATCCCGTTTTCAACATAGTTCTTGAGGAGATAACCGTCATTACTGGCCAACTCCACGACTAGACTGGTTGCGTTGAGATTGCGTGATTTGATCAAGTGCAAAACGTTGTCCCTGGAATGTTCCAAAAGGGCGTTTGAGAAGGAGGAGTAATAGGGATATTCCTCGCAAAATAGTACTTCTGGATGGACCGTTTCTAAAATCTGTACAAGAGCGCAATCTGGACAGAACGCCACCTGAAGAGGATACCTTGGTTCAGATTTGTTAAGCTGTTCCACTGTTAGTAATCGGTCTGCAAGGGGAGTTTTTCCCAAATCCAAAAAGATTTCAAGAGCAGATTGCCGACAAGTGCGGCATCTGAAATTCGTATTTATCATTTCATATCCCTTTCCTTCAAAAGTTTTCTTGCGCTATCCATCGCAGATTTTCATCCAGCAAGCCCTTTGCGATCAGGTGCTTGATGTGCGCAATCCTCATGTATTTCGGCCCCTCAAACTCTTCGAGAGTTAACCCAACTCTCTTATACTCTTCGTACAATTGCTCTACCCCGCGTCGCGCGGTCCACTGGGGCTTGAATTCATGTAACGTGTATGCAATCTTATTGCAGTCGACTCTGTAACAACGCTTATCAGGGCCAGCATCGGCTGCGTAGTCGATTTTGCATCCCGGAACAATTTGGTTCACAATATCTGCGATCTCCCGTACCTGATAATTTTCCGTAGTAGTACCAACATTGAACGCTTCGTTGTGAACTATCTCTCGGGTGGCGTGCAGCGCTACGATATACGCCCGCGATATGTCCTCTATGTGTACGATTGGGCGCCATGGTGTTCCGTCACTCTTGATATGCACTCGACCCGTGGTAAATGCCCACGCGGTGAGATTGTTAGTCACCAGGTCAAATCGCAACCGCGGTGACACGCCGTAGGCGGTTGATGCTCGAAGATAGGTTGGACTGAAGTTTGCGTCAGCCATCTGCGATAGTGCTGCCTCTACACGGACCTTGGAGACACCGTATGGAGTCACCGGGTTGACTGGAGCCTCCTCTGTAAGAAAGTCAGCGCCCGCTGCGCCATAATTGCTGCAAGAAGAGGCAAACAAAAATCGCTTAACCCCCGTCTCTTTTGCTATTCGTGCCAGTTGAATGGACGCAGATTCGTTGATGTTTTGAGTAAGCTCAGGTCTATAATCTCCCAGTGGATCGTTAGACAAACCAGCCAGATGGATAATGGCATCAAATCCTCTAATATCATGTTCCTTTATATCCCGAACATCCTTTTTTATATTTTTTATATCGGGCACGGCCCCAGAAAATGTACACCGTTCATACAAATCATTGTCCAACCCTATTACTTCATGACCATGTTTCAGGAGCATGGGGCAAAGCACTGTCCCGATGTAGCCGTTATGTCCCGTAACCAACACACGCATAGTTCACCTCCAGATTTTCCATGGCGCATTCCCTGAATGCCAATATTTTTCGAGTATATGTTTTTCGCGCAATGTATCCATACACTGCCAGAAAGAACTATGGCGATAGGCCATCAGTTCTCCATCCTTTGCCAACCTTTCCAGCGGTTCCTTTTCCCATTGCGTGTCATCCCCCTCAATGTAATCAAATACTTTGGGCTCAATCACGAAAAATGCGCCGTTGATCCATCCCTCACCAGTTTGAGGTTTTTCTGAAAATTCTGCCACTCTTTTACCGTCAAATTCTAAATGACCATAACGTGCCGGGGGCCGAACAGCTGTCATGGTAGCCAATTTACCATGAGACCGATGGAACTTCAAAAGATCATTCAGATTAATATTCGAAACACCATCTCCCCAAGTCAGCATAAAAGTCTCATTTCCGATATAGGAAGCGAGACGCTTTATACGCCCCCCCGTCATAGTATGCAAACCGGTATCGATTAACTGTACTTGCCAATCCAATCTATTACCGTCATGAAATTCTATATCCCCATTTTTTAAATCCACAGTCAGGTCGCTGCTCAGCGCACAGTAATCAATCATGTATTTTTTGATCATCACGCCTTTGTAGCCCAAGGCAATTACAAAGTCTTTGAATCCGTAGTGCGCATAAATCTTCATAATGTGCCAAAGAATTGGCTTGCCACCAATCTCGACCATGGGTTTAGGCCTTACTGCCGTCTCTTCCGCAAGCCTAGTGCCATGCCCCCCTGCAAGAATCGCTACTTTCATTTTTCCCCCTTTGATTTATCTCTTTACAAATATACTTCGAAAAAGGAATAGAGCAGGTGAATCCAGGGGATACTGCATTTAATATGTGAATTGACTTGTTGTCCCCCTCAACGACAAAATCCATTTCCAACTTCTGAGCTTTAATATCAACCAGTTGCGCCCGTATCCCGGGCACCCCCCACCTTTTGTAATGCTTTGTTTTTACGCCTTTAACTAGCGATGAAGCGAGAGATACCATTCGGAATCGCCTGTATTTATTGAACTCCTCCAGAGCAAGTTTTTTAAAGTCAAAAGTAGAGGATGCAACAAGACAAACCTCCCTCGTAAAGATATCGACCAATTCCCTGAAATCAAACCCATCAAGACCATGATAATTTTCACGCCAAAAAGCAGGGATAGCCGTTGGCCCAATTTTGGTCTTGCCATCTGCTGTTATGGTAAAATGAACACCGAGAAAGGGATTTCTGAGGTTCGGAACTGGATAGATGTTTGTTTGTATAGAACCAACAGGCTCATCTGAATATAAATAAAGCCCCTTAAATGGCAGGATTCGGTAGTTACGTGAAAAACCGAATTCTCTAGCAATGCTGTCAGCATAGAGGCCCGCTGTGTTTACAATGTAACCAGCTTGATATGTACCGGAAGAAGTTAGAATCCCGCGTACTGTTTTCCTTAAAAAACAAACTCCACGGTGTACCTCAACGCCCGTTTTTACGGCATCGCAAACCATAGATCGCATAACCTTATGAGGATTCACTGATGATGTTGTCGGAGAGTAGATAGCCCGCCCACACGTTTTGACTCTCGGCTCTATGGAAACAGCCTCATCCTCGGTAACATCTTCTAGTTCAATTCTATTGGTTCTGCCCCTTTTGAGTAACTCATCAAGATTATGATGCTCACTTAGGTCCTTTGCTACAACAAGTTTCCCGCATTTGTTAACTGGTATATGATTAAAATCGCAATATTCTGTCAGTAGTTTGTTCCCATTTCGCGTGAATTTTGCCTTTAAACTATCAGAGGAATAATAGAAACCAGCATGCAAAACACCGCTATTGCGAGTGCTTGCATGTGCACCACATCCTTTCTCTTTTTCTATTAAAATAACTCTTGTGTCAGGGAATAGATTTTTCAATTCCCTCGCAACATTGATGCCGATTATTCCAGCACCAATAACAAGAAAATCAGATAATATCATAATGTACCACTATCTCTATGAAGATTGTTGGCCCCAGTTGCTTGCTGACATTCGAAACGAGTTAAGGTGTGCAATGGTTGATTTGCCGGAGGCCGAAAGGCCTGTGAACCAAATAACTGCTCACTTGTGACCATGGAGGGTTTCCCTATCCTCGCGGCTGACATAACCATTAAACCATATCACATTGTTCTTCTTAGCGATAGCTTCCGTCATCATTGTCCTTTATTTTGCATCCTTCCGATATCATCTCAACACCATGCGCAAACATAGCTCCGCCCCTTGACTTACATGGAAAAATTATCAATAACATGTTGTTATAATTAAATAAAAAGTACTAACGCTCTCTCTGCGTTATGTGCGTTATGTGCGTTATGTGCGTTATGTGCTATAAGCCTATAAACAAGACCGGTTATAAGAGTCAAGAACAAAAGGGACAATAACAGCAATTAATGCCTGAACGAAAACTCATGTTCAGACAAAATCCGATTTTGCGATTTTGTATTTTGTATTTTGATATAAAGCAAAAGTTGTGCCATGGAAGAAATTCAGTGATTTAAAAGAAATGGTTGCTTGTTAGTGTATGCAAGTTTATTGGGTTAACAGCCCTAAGGACTAAGCGTGAAAAAAATTTCATGAACTTGAACTGCAAAAGGCTGTTTCACATTTGGAATTCAAAATGTGAAGTTTGTTACACACATAAAAGCGAAAAGTTTACACATTATATGTAAAACGTTTCATATAAAATGTTGTTTAGAAATTGGAGGATTACGGCCATCCCTAACTCTCTTAATTCACTTTTCGTTCTTTCGTTTTTTGTTTAAAAATTTTAAGGAAGCAATAAGGATGCCAATGTTTATCCTGAATCTTCCCGATCGGGATTTTGAAAAAAATAACTCATTGATTTAATTGACCAAAAAATTTTTAGTGTAGTGACAATTGACCAATTTAGCCACTAAAACTGTTTCAAAATATAGCTTTAGAAGTAGAAAAATCACTCAAAATCTACAAAAAGTGTAGAAAATGCCATTTTTTCGCCATTTTCGATGGTCAAATAAGACCCTTAAGAAGCTGGTTAGTCTCAATTGTTACTACACTAAAAAAATAACATTAAATAATATCAGGTAGTTAAAAATGTGTCAGTGTTGATCTGGAAGATTCCGGTTTATATAAAATGTCTGTATTATTTTCTTGCTCAAATATTTATATGAGTATCGAGAAGTTATATGGAAAAGGGGAAGGGCTAAAAATAAATTCAGACGTGTATGTAACAATTATATAAATTAAGTTCGGCAAGTAATATGCCAAATTGGCTTGGCAGGCTATTTATTTGATTTTAAAGGCTTTTTTACGTTGGCTCAGATTTTAAAGGAAATCTTATGAAGGAAAATCCATACAGACGGGTCAAGGAAAATACCTAACTGGTTGTAAGTTTAATATTTTCATATAGAGGATATTTCCTACACCCATTTTTTTCAGTCGCCAGGAAAATAGCTTCTGTTTCACCTGCGCTCAGGTTCATCGATACAGTGTGAACAATGGCTACCAACTTAAGCCGGGACACTTTGTAAATTCAACGGGTTATTTGAGACCATGAACCAATAACTGTAAACCGTGAACGGTTACCATATTTTGTATGGTTAAAAACTTTGCAGGAACCATCTAAATCTTCAAACCAATGCCGACCGGGCAGTGATCAGATCCATAAACATCGTTATCAATAAATGCTTCCCTGAGCCAGCCTTTGTCAATAATATTCTGCGTTACAAAAAAGTAATCAATACGCCAGCCTGCATTATTAGCCCTGGCATTGAACCTGTATGTCCACCATGAATATTTTACTCTATCCGGATATAAATATCTGAACGTATCAACATAGCCGTTTCTAACTATCATATCCATCCGGTCACGTTCAATCCTCAGAAAGCCGGACCTTTTTTCATTTGCCTTCGGGTGTTTCAAATCAATCTCATTATGAGCGGTATTGTAATCGCCGGTGATTATCAAACATTTTCCTTTATCCTTATAAGCATCAATATATTCAAAAAAATCCCTGTAAAAATCAAGTTTGTACTGAAGTCTTTCCTCGCTCATCTGTCCGTTTGGAAAATATATATTAAAAAAAATGAAGTTTTTAAAATCCAATTCAATAATACGCCCCTCATCATCATATTTTGATACGCCGATACCATATTTAACATTCCGGGGTTTTATCCTTGTATAAACCCCAATACCGCTGTATCCTTTCTTGACAGTGGAAAAAGACCAGTATGATTCATAGCCGTCAATATTCTTCATTTCTTCTGTAAGCTGAGGTTCCTGAATCTTTGTTTCCTGTAAAGCAACAATGTCTGCATCCATATTCTTTAAAGATTTATGAAAATCCTTCTTCATCACAGCCCTGAGTCCATTAACATTCCATGAAATCATCTTAATATTGCCCATAATTAACTCCTTCCACCACCTTCAGCCTTCAACCTTCCACCTTAATTACTTTAATTCTTTCCAAAACCGGCGGATGGGAATAGTTTAAAAAAACATAAAACGGATGCGGGATAAGGTTTGAAAGATTGTTAACCGAAAGTTTTTTTAATGCATCGGCCATGGATTTGGGATCTTGAGTGGTTTCCACAGCAAATCTATCTGCCTCATATTCATTTTTACGGGAAAGCATTTGCATTAAAATTCCTGTAAAAAATTCAATGGGCGAATAAAGCATGCTGAAAAAAATCAATCCTGCATAAACAGATTTTTGTTCCATGTAAAAAGCATCAAAAAGTCCCTGATAGGAAACAAAAACAGATAACAAAAAAAACATTATTCCCAGTTGAACAATGCCGATAATCATTGTTTGCAGTATATGCTTTTTCTTAAAATGCCCCATTTCATGTGCAAGCACCGCCACAAGCTCATTCACGGTGTGCTGTTTAATTAATGTATCAAACAAGACAATCCGCTTGTGCTTGCCAAAACCTGTGAAAAAAGCATTTGACTTGGCAGAACGTTTAGAGCCATCCATTACAAAAACATTTTCAAGGGAGAATTTTATAGAACGCGCATATGACATGATAGCATTTTTCAGGTCTCCATCTTCAAGAGGATTGAATTTGTTAAAAAGAGGCATAATCCATGTTGGTGCAATAAATTGAATAATAAGCATAAATATTGTTACTGCTATCCAGCAATACAGCCAGGCATTTGCCCCGGCATATTCAAAAAAAGCAAGTATGCCTGATAGAAGAGGTGCGCCGAGCAGGACCGATAACAAAAACGCCTTTATTAGGTCTATTATAAATGTGGACCATTTAGTCTTATTAAACCCAAAGCGCTCTTCAATAACAAATGTAGAATAAATGCTGAAAGGCAATGATAAAATTGCTTTAAACAAAAGCAATAAGGCTATGTATAACAGGCCTGTCATGACATATCCAAAATTCCAGGATCGTACCCATTGATCTAATACTGGAAAGCCTTTCCCGAACCAGAATATCAGGATTAATAACATATTAAAGGAAGATGTAATCCATCCGAATTTTGTATTAACACGCAGATATTCCTGAGACTTGCGATAACTGTCTGCGTCATAATAACCCTTGAACGATTCCGGAACCTCGGTCTTTAAACCCTTTAGATTCAGTATATCAGCCAGTCCACTCAATACAAAGTCGACAATAATTGCGGCCAGAATAATTACAGCTATGAAATTCATAAATAATCCTTATACCTAAATTGAGCGGTTTTTTACTCAATCTGCGCCGATCTCTTGCGCATAAAGGCTTCGCAAAAATCCTCGACATATCCACGGGTATGCCTGCGGTTTCTGCAAATCCTTATGCATCAAGATTTCAGCACATATCTTCGCAAAAAATCGCTCAATTTAGGTTTAAACCAGTTGTCCGTCGTCAGTTGCATTAGCCTGCCCGCAACGCTCTCGCTTGCGAGACGGACAGTGATGAGTCTTTTATATTGAAGATTGAAGGAATTCAATTTTTAAAAAAACAGAGCGAAGCGATTCCTCAAATATTCAATATTCAATCGACAATATTCAATTTTGTTCCAATAGGGTTTTATATTTAATTTTTTATATGATAATAATTAATAAAATTCAACTTATAAGAGGGTAACATTTTAGCCTTATGAAACGAATCATCTGTGGAGGGTTTACAGTTCGTCATTCCTGCGAAAGCGGGAATCTATCAGTTATTTCCCAGAATTATTGCGAGGTTACCTACCTTTTATGCTGACCAAGTGTTCTATCCTGTTTGATTCGGATAAACTAGGAAATAGCGCTTGACCCTCTTTGATATGTTATAATATAATTTTTATTGATTTGTACGAATGGATTTGTATAGAAAAAAGTTATTTCTAAAAGGTTGATAGTACCAAGAACGAATGGAGACTAATGATGGAAGATCGATCTGCCTGTGCGTGGCTGCACGCAGACAGGTGGCTTTCCGTAGATGAGATTGCGGCCTATCTCGGCATCAAGCGGGATACGGTCTACAGGTGGATCGCCGAAAAGCAGATGCCTGCGAAGCGGGTCATCAAAGCCCTGGATTCCTGACACTCGTTTATCTGCATTACGCCCTCCATGATCACCTGACGTTTGATTTTATCACCCAGTTGATATGGAATCGCCGGCAAAGCAATCAACTTGCGATTTTGTGAGAAGATATCATCTCATTTCTTGACAATGCCCATGAAGATTTTTTGCGAACACAACAATAGACGGAAATACCTTGATATCTTTGTCTTATAAATTTCTGAGTGCAGAAAGGGATAGGTGGAGCAACACTTTAGATGTCTGGCTGGCTTTTTTACCTCGGATTCTTCAGCTTCATATACGAGGAACGAAACACTTATCGCCAATGAGCAGCCTGACAAAATGATGTCGAATGACGTATTCACGCGTAAACAAGGAGTGTAAAGATGCAACTTGACCCAAAATACAAAGGCGCCAGGTTCTACAAATGTGACCTCCAGATGCAGACGCCTGCCGACAGCGCTCATTGGCTTGGCGCGCAGATGGGGGAAAATGAGTCTGATAACCAAGCTGCTGCAGAAGCATACATCAAGCGCTGCTATGAATTCGGGATAGAGGTCATCGCGATCACTGACCATAACTTTGCTTCAAAAGATTTCATTCCCTATCTGCAACAAGCGGTCAGCGATTTGGCCGGGAGGTATGGCTACAGAATTGTCCTTTTCCCTGGTTTTGAAGTTGCGAGCCCTGTTGGAAAAGGCGCACATTTTCTTTGTATCTTTAATCCTGACTCTAATCTTGAAACAATTGATTCAAGGCTTACGCAACTTGATTTGCCGCCAGATAGGCGTTTCGGGAAAAACGGCCAATGCCTTCCAATGCCGACAGGGAATATTACTTACGAGCGGATGCTGGAGATCATTCAAGATGATAGGAGTTTTCCGGGTATTTGTATCGGCGCGCATCCAAATAACGATGGTGTGATGGATTCCGACACTGTTGAGCAATGGTGGAGCCAGGAAGTAATCCGTAATGAAAATTTCTTCTGCATGGAATTACCTAAGCCAAGAGAAGACTACATTGCTAAAGCAGGAAGCTCTTTAATTAAAAGCGTTTTGCTGAATAAGGATACTCGACATGAACGGCGGCGTTTTCTTGCAACAGTATGCAGTTCCGATTGCAAGAAGCTGACCGCAACAAGCCGGGACGATACAAACTACATCGGTTTCCGCCACACCTGGATCAAGATGAGTCAACCATCCATTGAGGCGCTGCGTCAGGCCTTTTTGGATCACGAATCTCGTATTCGATTCGGGACGAAACGTCCTGAGGAAGGTTACTCCTATCCCAACATTCGCACGATCCAGGTGAATGGCGCCAAGTTCCTGGCAAACCAGGAAATAGTATTTAGTCCGAACCTGACAACCATCATCGGTGGCCGCGGTACGGGTAAATCAACAATTGTCGAATATCTTCGTGTTGCTTTGGATCAGGAAGCTGCAATCCGCGGTGATGAGCCCCGTAAAAATCTGCAGAAGCTGAAGCGCACCTTGCAGAGAGAATCTTCTGTCACCATTCAGATCGAGAAGGAAGGACAACTATGGACGATTGAAAGCGCTGGCGGTAATCCGCCCTTGGTAACAGAGGGGCAGGATATTCCTGACTTAGCGCGGTTCTTTCCTGTACGAATCCTTAGCCAGCGGGAAATCTATGCTATTGCAGAGGATCGGGATGCGAGAGGTCGACTTGTTGATGATGTAATCCGGTCTGATCTGGATGAACTGGAAAGGCGCGAACGGGACATGTCTGCCGAAATCAGGAAACTCAACCAGCAGATCGCCTCTCTTCCAGAGCTCATGCAACGGGAAAAAGCTCTTGAAACGGAACGGCAGGACTATCAGCTCCGCCTGAAGCGGCTGAAGGATATGGAAAAACCATTGGGTCGGTGGAAAGGATTGCTTGCAGAGGAACGCTTCTTCAAGGCCATCGAGGATCAGGCCGCCGGGATCAGCGAATCAATGAAAAAAGCATTTGAGGATATAGAGTTTTCAGCGACTGTCCTTGGAAGCGAACTAAAAGAGGCCCCAAACCATGAACTTACGGAAGCAATTGCCAGGCAAGCGGATCGCCTGGCAGAAGATCTTCGGGAAAACCTTGAGAAAGCCCTGAACGCGTTCGACCATGGCCTGAAGGATCTCCTGAACGACGAGGATGTCGCAAAGTGGCGGGCCACGTTCGAAATAGAAAAGACAAAATTTGAGGCCCTGCGACATGAACTCTCAGGACAAGGCACTGATCCTGACCAGTACCTCGACTATCAAAGACAGCTCAGGGAGCGTGAAGTTCAGCTTGTTGAAATTCGTAAGCGCATCAAGAGTATCGATGAACTTCTGCAACGGCGAGACGGCACGACTTCGAATGATGGCAGGCGTGAGCCGGGATTGATCGACAACCTTCACGATATCTGGAAAAAGGCGACGGAGTTACGTGCGCAGGCCTCACAACAGTTAACCGAGTCTGTGCCGGAAACAAAGACGGGTGAGCCGTTTGTCAAAGTTTCCGTGGAGCGGTACGGCGATAAGGAGGGGTTTCTTGTCAAAATACAGGAAGAGATACGAGACGGCCGCCGCATCAGCCTGGCTGATTGGGATGATTTCATGGGGGCTGTATTCAATGCGGCCCGGCAGAAGAAAGAGCCGCCAACAGAAATACTGGTCGATTGGATGAAGTCGATTGCTTCGGGCAAGATGCCTGTTGCGTGTAACTGGAAGTTGGACGATCGCCGGATGAGTGTGATCACCGAATGGCTGACCAATGACCGTCTGCAGAAACTGCGCCTCTGGCGAACACCCGACTTGGTCAAGGTCGAGCTGTTTCGTCAGGATGGCTCCCTTGTAGGCGATCTTGCCGGTCCCAAACTTTCGGTGGGCCAGCGTTGCACAGCAGTGCTTGCGTTGCTTCTGGCCCAGGACATTGTACCTGTGATAATTGACCAGCCAGAGGAAGATCTTGATAACGAATTTGTGTTTCAGGAACTGGTCCCTCTGCTGAGAAAAATCAAGGGAAAACGCCAGATTCTCGTCGTGACACACAACGCGAACATTCCGGTCAATGCAGATGCTGAGTTGATTGTAGCCTTGGAGGTAAAGGACGAAAGAGGTGCCCAGAAAGAGGTTGCCCAATTCGGCAAGGCAATCGGGGCGCTGGATCGGCCGGCGGTGAAAACAGCGGTGGAAACAATTATGGAAGGCAGCGAAGAGGCCTTTCGCTGTCGTTTCGAAAAATACGGATTTTAGGTTTAAAGGAGTGAAGGATGTACGACACAGCGGATGAACTCCTCAGAGAAATAATGGCTGGCGAGGATTCACTTCTTGACTGGAAGGAAGTGGTATTCAAGGGAAATCAGGCGCGTTTTGTAGCCAAAGGCCCTGATTCGGGAAACAAGGCAACAGTTGAGATGGCAAAGGATTTGTGCTGCTTTGCGAATACCGAAGGCGGCGTTATCGTTTTCGGTGTGCGGAAGGACCGTGAGCGTATCGGAATTTCCGAGGAACAGATGGAAGGTTTTCAGCAATTCATTGTCAATGTTGCGCAGAACAACATAGAACCTCCCATGGGTCACCTTCTCTTATTTGATCGAGTATTGCTGCCCGACACATCAGGAACGCCACGGTTGTGCTTAAAGCTGGAAATCAAGAAGGCGTTTTACAGCGTCCACGCACCCAAAGGGCGAAGACCATACTGGCGGATTGCCGATCACTGTCACGAAATGACCCTTGAGCAGCAGGCCAGGGCTTTCGAGCGCCGGGGGATGATGGCTCCTTTTGAGGAGCGGCCGGTTTTTTCCGCAAAGATGGAAGATCTGGAGTCGGAGCGGTTCAATGCCTACTATGAAGTTAGATATGACATGCAGCTTGAGGCGGCTGGAGTAATGTATGACAGATTGCTTCAAAATTTGAAGTTGGCCGCCCAAGATGAGAGCAGCGCTCTTCATCCGACAGGTCTTGGCGTGCTCCTCTTCGCATCACGTCCGGAACAGTGGGTTTCTGGCGCTTATGTAGACATTGTTGCCTACGAGGGAGAAAGTGCCAATGCCGACAAACAACGAGATGCCAAGATAATCCGAGGCACCGTGGTGGAGCAGATCGAGCGTACTATGGAGTATCTGGGAGCCTCTCCATTGGTTCCTGTTGCCGCCATCAAAGATGAGCGGGGACGTCTGGACCAGCCGAGCTATTCTCTGCGCGCGTTGCAGGAAGCTGTTGTCAACGCCATTGTCCATCGCGATTACAGCATTCAGGGCGCCCAGGTGAGGATTTTTCTGTTTGCCGACAGGATCGAAGTCACCAATCCGGGCAGACTTCATAACACACTGTCTCCCGCCGACCTTTTTGCCGGCTGTCAACCGGTGCGGCGAAATCAGATGCTGGCAGGGTTCCTGCGGGATTATAACAGCCCTTTAACCGGACGATCCTATATGGAAGGGCGAGGAGAAGGTTTCCTGACCATGGTGCGGGAATGCGAACGACTATCCAGTCGCCGGCCTACACTCGAAATTATTGGCGATAGTGTGAAATTGACAATTTGGGCGGCCACATCAAATACCGAAGAATAAAGGATGAGATGAGCGTTTATTCAAGCTGGACAAGATTCGCATCGAATTTTTTTCTAAACCAATCCAGACCACCTATAGACTTTCAGATAATTAATTTCACAAGGCCAGAAGGAGGAAGGCGTATTAGTTATACGTCGACGACTGATAACAGAGTGAAATTATTTATCTGAAAGTCTATATAAGGCTATTGAAGAGGCGTGAGAGCTTTTCTGCAAAATCCTTTAAAAGCCCTCGCCAAAGAATTGGAAAAGGGCTCCTCTCCGATCAAGATATCCCATGCAAACCTGGTCAATATTCTTTTTTCAGGTGCAAGTTCTTTTTCTTTTACAAATTCACGAAAAAGAAAGTGAGATATGATAGTAGAAGGAAGAAGAAAGTTGTCTGTCAGCATATAAATTGTTTTTCCGATTAAGTTCTGAAAACAGAGAATCTTTTTCAACTTTGCAAAATAAAGCCTTTCAAGACCCTCTTTATGAAAACCCCTTTCTTTAATTGCTTTTGCCAGAAATTCCGCTGCCCATAGATTGGTATAAAGTCCGCCGTTAATTAACAGCGCTCCGAATACATGCCCTCCAAGACATGCTATGCCATCTGATACGGCATTTTTTGCTGAAGTGACAGGCACATTAAGGCTGCCTGCACTGCCTTCAACTATACGGGTTCTCCAATGCTCAGGCAGGCATCTCTGTATATCAGGATTCTTATCAATATACTCGTATAAAACCGGCATTGTAGCGCCTTTTCCCAGAGCCATGACCGTAAGCGTATCACGTCTTGGTATCAAATCTACTGTATGAATTTTCCCGCCACCAACAAAAAATTTATGAAGTGTCTGATACTTTGGGAGCCATTCCCCTCTTTTAAGATAAACATCAAAAATAGCTCCCGACCATTTTTTTGGTGCTTTGTAACCGATTTCTCTTGATAAAGCTTCCTTTATATTAGGGGGCAGTGTTGTAAAAACAACTCCGTTAACGTCTATCTGATGCTTCTTCCCGTCATGATCATCACACAGGATTGTAAAATTTCCGTTCGAGCCCTGGCCTTGGGGGAAATAAATATCATTCACTCTGAAAGGAAGAAAATGTATTCTTTCATACTTGGAGATATAACTCTGGATATGCTGATATATACTTGGAATTAACCGTCCATTCCTCTGAACAGGATTGCGGTTTATTATACAGATCTTTCGTCCAAGCGGGTCGGAAGTCTCGACACTTTTAGAACCTTTATGAAATGTTATTGTATCAATTTTATGCACAACAATTGAAGGATCAACGAGCGGGATACCGTATGAACCGGCCCAGCCTTGATAAACAAACCCTGACGTACGGCTGGTGCGCGCTTCTCCCCTTTCATTAAATCTTGGGTCAAGCATGTATATATCCGGATAGTCAGGCCAGTTCTGGACAATATATGAGGTTAAAAACAGGCCGCCTATCCCGCCACCTATTATTCCTATCTTTTCTATGGCAACTGATGAACTCATTCAACTACCCATACAGTGCAATCTTTCGTATTTTGAACGATTTTGTTTGATACGCTTCCAAACAAAAGCTGATTTGCTCTTGAAACACCTCGTCGCCCTACTACAACAGTACCATAGCCGGCCTCTACTATTTCATTCAATATGTCGTTACCCATGCCGGCCTTTTTTTGTCGGATCTGAATATTGATCAACTTTTCAGGGATACCTGCCTTTATCAAAATTGATCGCGCAATATCCATCATCTCCTTTATTCCACTTTCGTCTTTGATTGATTCATCGGTTTTAATATGAAAAAGGGTAATGGTAACATCAGTGCGGTTCGCCAACATGTCTGCTGCATAAGCAGCCGCCATGGTGGCATTTTCCGATCCATCCATTGCAATCAAAATCTTCTTGCGGGGATTATGTATTTCTTTTATCATATTTTTTCTGTTTATTAGTTTTGACTTGCCCCATTGAGCACAGAGAGCAGGCCGATCCGATACCACAAGCTGGAAACAAACCCCGCAGTTTTTACATGGAACTATATCTTCATCTTTACCTTCATATGCCTTCTTTGGCCACCTGGGATCTACAAACAAAGGGCGGGCAAGACCGATAAGATCCGCCTTTTTTTCACGAAGAATCTCTTCGGCTAACTGTGGGGCAGTAATACGACCGGTAGTAATTACAGGCACATCAACCACCTCTTTTATATTTCCGGCAAGATAAACCATATAACCTGGTCCGTGTGATTTCTCTTTGGCTTCAGGTACGGAAAAAGATTCATAGGTTCCGCCTGTTACAGAAAGATAAGCAATATGAAGTGCGGAAAGTCTTTGGGCAAAAATTTTTGCTTCATTCAATGAAAATCCTTCTTCTATCCATTCCTCAGCAAGAAACCTGTATCCAACAGGAAAATCAGAACCAACAGAATCCATTACGGCTTGTGTAAGTTCAAGAGAAAAACGCATACGGTTCTCCAGATTACCGCCGTATTGATCTTTTCGGTTGTTTATTCTGGGAGATAAAAACTGAACGGGCAAATATCCGGTTGCGCCATGAATTTCCACCATATCAAAACCTGCTTTTTTTGCACGTAAAGCTGCCTGAGCATAGGCTGAGACTATGTACTTAATATCATCTTCAGTCATTTTCTTTGGTCTTTTAGGGTGTTGTTGTATGGCTTCTGACAACACAGCCAACTGCTGCTGAAAATCAAGTGATTTAAGAGCTGTTTTATACAGTCCTCCTAAATTTAAATCGCTCAGGGAAACAGCGGAGGGAGAAAATGTCTTTTTTCCCTGTGCAAAATGTCCTCCATGATTAATCTGGAGTACTGCCGCTACATCCTCTTTTTTAATAGTATCAGCAAGCCTGGAAAGACCCGGCAGGAATCTGTCATCATCAACCCTGATAGAATATTTTGATACAGATCCGCTTTCATCAACAATGGCATTTGCAACTACAATCATACCCACCCCGCCCTCTGCAACTTCCTTGTAATGTTTCAATGTCAACGAGCTGACAGTTCCGTCTTTGTGGGCGGAAGCAGTAAAAAGAGGTGCCATGGTAATTCTGTTTTTAAGACTAACTGAATTAATTTTATACGGCTCAAAAAGATGTGGGAATCTGTGCATTGTTATATTCCTTAATCCGAAAGCTACTCAGGTTGTCTGGTTCACGGTTCACGGTTGGTTGCTTTGTGCTTTTCATATTTTTTGAGATAGCTGATGAATCCACGAACAGCAGCACGTGTTCGTCTGGCCTGCTCGTAAACATCTTTGAATTCGTTGGGCGAAATGCACTCTTCATC